>Ga0307378_10000301_pt1 | contig 91608 bp, 48 predicted proteins | sample UN1MG_FD_202238 | JGI IMG/M metagenome (GOLD analysis project Ga0307378, IMG submission 202238) | Soil microbial communities from Risofladan, Vaasa, Finland - UN-1 | ecosystem: Environmental > Terrestrial > Soil > Coastal area > Acid sulfate soil | place: Finland: Risofladan, Vaasa | collected... | reverse complement strand
ATAAAGGTCATCGGTGCGGAACCGCTTAATGCTAACGATGCTTATATATCATTTACCACGGGCAGACTGACACCCTCTGTTAATCCTTTAACAATAGCTGATGGTTTACTGACATCACTCAGCGAACTGACTTTTTCCATCATCAGGCAAAATGTTGATCAGATGCTTACTGCCAGAGAAGAATCGATTATTGAGTGCATGCGGCTGATATGGGAAAGGATGAAGATAATCGTTGAGCCGTCTTCCGCCACGGCGCTTGCAGTTATCATGGAAAATCCCGGAATTTTCACAGGCAGAAAAGTCGGAATAATTATTTCAGGAGGGAACGTCGATTTCAGTAAGCTTCCTTTCTAATTACGTTTCCTGAAGTAGGCGATGACAGGATAATGATCGGAATATTTCACCTTTACTATCTCGAAATACCTGCTTTCCAGTGCATTGTCATAAAGAACAAAATCTATTCTGTTTGGCGGGTAGTTTCCCTTATAGGTAAATCCCGCTCCATACCCCGAGCTGACGAAAGAATCATATAATCCGCTCCGGATCCTCCTGTAGGAATAGGATACGGGAGTATCATTAAAATCACCGGCAACAATAACAGGGTATGGTGAATGATTTATCTGTGCTTTTACGACCTGCGACTGTTGTGCCCTCCTTACAAAACCCTGCTTAAGATTTACGGATATTTTTCTCATTTCATTCAGCGCCTCCTTATCATCGGGATAGGTAATTTCATCGAGGAAAGAACGTTCAATTTTCCTGAGCCTGAATGATTGAAGGTGATTATTGAAGACCCTGAAGGTGTCTTTTTCTATGATAATATCTGTAAAAATTGAAAGACTTGATGATCCGGGGTGTATTATCTCGCCTCTCCCGGCAATCGGGAATATACTGAATGTAACGATGCCATAATACCTGTTTTTGCCGCTGCCGATAATCTTTATATGGGTATAGTATTCCCCTCCAAGGGCTTTTCTGAATTCAGCCTCTTTTTGTGAAGGATTCCCATTTATAAAGAATTCCTGGAGGCAGAGAATATCGGGATGCTGATCCTTCAGAAACTCAAGAACCTTTTTTTCAGAGTAAGTATCATCGTTCTCGAAATAATTGAACAACCTGAGGTTATAGCTCATTACCCTGAATGTATTTTCCTTATTTCCCGGGTGTTTACCAATCTGGATATAGTTTTTCAGATGAGTGAATCCCAGGGCTATGATAAAAACCGATATCAGGGCTTCAAATTTCAGTAACGCAGCCCATGTAAGGACAATAATTATATTAACCAGAAGGATGTAAGGGTAAGCCAGCCCGAAAAAGGCAGGCAGGGCAAAATTCCCGGGATTTATGTGAACAGCCATGTAAGACAGGAGAAGTGCAAGAGCAGACAGTATATTTACCGCCAGCAGAACTTTATTAAGGAATTTTCTCAGATATCAAGAATTTATTTCTGCAAAATTACCGGTATCAGGCAAAAAATATATCCTGATGACCGCGATTTTTGACAAGGTTCTGAAAAGATTAGTTGAAACTGTCTTTTCCGGGGATCAATCTTTCTTCTGGCTCTCATTGAAAAGGGTATCTTTCTCTTCTTTGGTCAAACTGTCATAGCCTCCCTTTGATATCTTATCAAGGATCATGTTGATTTTTTGCTGGTGTTCAGCTTTAGTCTTGTTATAATCATAATCGGAGGCGGGTTTTCTGTAAGTCACTTTAAGTTTCCTGCGCGGCTTGAAGAGTGTTGCAAAAAAATCTATTATCCTGTTGAAACCTTTGCCGATATCACGTCCGCGTCTTAAATTTATTGTATACAGATATCCAAAAACTGCACCACCGATATGTGCCAGTTTGCCCCCTGAATTGACTGAGAAGTCCATTATTGTTGTAAGAACAAATATTCCAAGGGCTATGTACTTGATCTTTATTCTTCCGAGCAGAAACAGGTTCACGGTGTAATCAGGAACATAGGCCGCTATTGCAATTACCACAGCCATGACCGAAGCAGAAGCGCCAATAGCAATTGAGCCATTCACAACACCTTTAAATACAGGGAAGATATTGAATGACAGAATATAAATCACTGCTCCGCTGATGCCTCCAAGAAGATAGACAGCAACCAGTTTTCTCTGGTCAAGGTATTCGAGAAAGATCCTTCCAAACCAGTAGAGCCATAGCATATTGAACAGGATATGCCAGATATCCTTGTGAGTGAACATATATGTAATGAGCGTCCATGGTTTAATAAGAAGGGTTTTATATGATGCGGGAACAGCAAACCATACCAGGACTTTTGATGAAAGATCAGGATTATTCAGCAGGAAGCCTATTATTGCAATTACTGTCAGCAGAAGAAAGATACCAATGTTGATATAAATAAGCTTCGTCAGATTGCTCCCGCTGCGGAATGTGCTTTTAATATTGTCCCAGACTCCCATCAGAAGAGGGTTTTTGTGGTTTTCCTCCAGTATCTGATTAGAATATACCCGAAAAGCATACCGCCAAGGTGGGCAGCATGGGCAATATTGCTTCCCGGCTGTGTAAATGCCAGGTAAAGCTCAATTGCACCGTAACCTAACACAAAATATTTGGCTTTTATCGGGATGGGAGGTATAAGAAGCATTAACTGGGTATTCGGAAAGAGTACCCCAAAGGCAAGAAGAACTCCAAAAATAGCCCCTGATGCGCCCACTGTCGGAGTATTTAGCAGCAGCTGGAGGTTCTGCATGGTCGGGTTAGTGAAAACTTTTCCTTCATTCAGGTAGGCAGCTCCTTCATTAAGTACCAGTTGAAGCTGGTCTGGATTGATAGCATTCATGAGCTTGCTATACTCAAATGCAATTACTGATTCATGAACAAGCGCTGCACCAAGTCCGCATACCATATAAAATATTAAAAACCGCTTTGGTCCCCAGACATTTTCAAGTACCTGACCGAAAATATAAAGTGCATACATGTTGAAGAAAAGATGCCAGATACCTCCATGCATGAACATATGCGTTAGTATCTGCACAGGTTTGAAACTCTCTGATTTGGGGAAATAGAGTCCTAGTATGCTATTCAGATCAATGCTGAAAACGCTTTTGACGGCATAATACGCCAGCAGCAGCAGCACATTGATCATTATGATATTTTTGACAACCGGGGGTAACCCGAAAAAACCTCTTCCGTATCCGTTCATCTGTAGTTTTTGAGATGTTTTTCAATAAAGATGCTGGGACAAAACTAATGTTTCTTATGAAATCTGGCAATTTGTAACCGGTTACTATTTAAATTTTTTATCCAGGTCCTCAAGTGTTATTATAATAACAATTGATTTGCCTTTTGGTGAATAATTCGGTGCCGGGCAGGCAAACAAAGAATCAAAAAGATCCTCCATCTCGCTCTGCGTCAATGTCTTTCCATATGGTATTGCAGATGTTCCTGCCATTGCTGCAGCCAGTTTTTCCCTGGCACCCACCGACGGATCAGTCTGGGTATTGCGGAACTCTTCAATCAGTATCTCCAGCGTCCTGACCGGATCGGATGATTCAGAACCGGAAGGGCGCCCTTTGACAGTTATTTTATTCTTTCCTGTAAACCTGATGCTGAATCCAAGGATCTTCAGATCATTTTCGATCTCTTTTAAAATGAGAATATCGGCAGGATTCAGCTTTGCAGTTACGGGAAAAAGTTCACTCTGGCTTACAGACCTGTTATTACTGAGACATTCAAGAAACTTTTCATAGAGGATCCTTTCATGAGCCCTCTTCTGGTCGATAAGCATAAGACCCGATTTAACCGGACATACAAGATACTTGTTTTTTATCTGAAAAAATTTCCTTCCGGTTTCACTCGCGGCAGTCACTGGTTCCGGGATATTTTCACCTTTTTCAAGAGCAGAATAGAGCTTCTCCCAGTTTGCTGTATTTTCCCTTTCAAACCTTTCAATCAATCCTGACTTGTGGGAGAATGACTCATCAGTATCAAACGGATTGTATCCCGGGTTAATCCTGATTACAGGTGGTTCCGGGATTTGATCCATTGATTTACTGACAGGTATTTCAATCAGTGTTTCATTTTCAAAATCCAGAGAGGGGAGAATATTAAAACGGCCCAGAGCTTCGCGCACTGAAGCCATAAGGATCTGCCATATTGATCTCTCATCCTCAAATTTTATTTCAGTCTTGGTGGGATGAATGTTAATGTCAATGGAGGCAGGATCTGTCTCCATAAGAATAAAATATGTCGGAATTGCTTCCGGCGGAAGAATATTCTGGTATGCTTCCGCGACGGCTTTATGAAAATAAGGGTGTTTCATAAAGCGCCTGTTTACAAAGAAAAACTGTTCCCCGTAAGTACGTCTTGCACTTTCAGGCTTCCCTATAAAACCTCTTATTGAAATCAGGTTTGTATCTGTCTCCAGCGTGATGAGTTCCTGGTTTATCTGCTTTCCAAAAACTCCGGTTATCCGCTGCCTGAAATTCCCGGGGGCAAGATTATATATTTCAGTCTCGTTATGATTAAGGGTAAACCTTATTTCAGGATGAGCAATGACAACTTTCTGGAACTCATTTATTATATGCCTGAATTCAGTCATATCCGATTTCAGGAATTTCCGTCTTGCAGGGATATTATAAAAGAGGTTTTTAACACTAAAGCTCGACCCTTCCGGGCAGCTGCACGGTTCCTGGGCTTCAACCCTGAAACCATTTATTACAACCAGTGTTCCCGTCTCAGTGCCTTTCTTTCTTGTTTTAAGCTCAACCATTGACACAGCAGCAACCGAGGCAAGCGCTTCTCCCCTGAATCCTTTTGTGTGTATTGCAAAAAGATCGCTTGCAGAAGAGATCTTCGATGTTGCATGTCTCTCGAATGAAAGCCTGGCATCAGTTTCCGACATTCCGCTGCCATCATCAATGACCTGGATCAATGTTTTTCCTGAGTCCTTTATTATTACGTTTATCTTTCCACTTCCTGCGTCAACGGCATTTTCCATAAGCTCCTTTACAACTGAAGCCGGCCTCTGTATGACTTCACCTGCAGCGATCTGGTTAGCTACAGAATCAGGTAAGAGCTTAATTATATCAGGCATCAAGAGGTATATTGTTTCTTCAGTTGCAAAGATATTAATTATTGGCGGATGACCTTCCCTCAACAAATCACAGCATGAACGAGCCGGTTTACCATCCAGATGATTATCTTTGATTAAAAATTCACCTGAGATGAAAAAGCTCATTTCTTATTTTTTGGTTGTTCTTATTGTCATTTTTACCGGTTGTTCAAGATCAGGTAAGGATGAGATCAGGGTGATGACACTGAACGTCAGGCTGGACACTCCTGTTGACAGCATGAATGCCTGGCCGGACAGGGCGGCAATTGTATGTAACTTCATAAAGGATGAGAAGCCTGATCTTCTGGGAATGCAGGAAGTATTGTCACATCAGTATGATGTTCTTGACTCAGCCCTCGGAGATTATGCATCGGTTGGAGTCGGAAGAAGCGACGGTGCAAAGGGAGGTGAGATGAATCCTCTCTTTTTCAGGAAAGAGAGATATGATATGGTCCGTTCAAAGACCTTCTGGCTTTCCGTAACACCGGAAGTCGCAGGATCACAGGCATGGGGGGCAAATCTTCCACGCATTGTTACCTGGGCTGAGCTTGTCGACAGGAACAGCCATGAACATCTTTTTTTCTTTAACACCCATTTCGCGCATGATTCGGATTCAGCAAGGATCATGAGTTCGATACTCCTCCTGAACAAGGTGGATTCAATTGCATCAGGATTCCCTTTCATTATCACAGGTGATTTTAACATGCTGACTACCAGTAAAGGGTATGCGATACTTACAGGTCCTGCAGAAAGCGTTCCCATGCTCAGGGATTCCTATGAGATCTCTGAAAAACGGCCATACGGCCCCGGATATAGCTTTAACAGCTTCAGCGATAAGGAAGGATCAGGGAGAATAGATTATATCTTTGTAAAAGACGGCATGAAAGTCGTGGATCACAGGACATTAGTTAAGAAAGAACGTGGAATATTCATATCCGATCACTGGCCTGTGGAAGCTGTTGTTTCCCTTAAATGATTATTTTGCTGAGGCCAGTTAAGAGTGAGATTGTTCTGTAGTTGGAATTTGCAGTTGGCAGTTGGCAGTCAGATCGGGTTAATCAAGGTTTGTAATAAAATCGGCAACATCTAAACTGTTCCTGGCAACATCAGTGATAAGCCATCCTGAATTAAGTTCACTCCTATTGAAATCCCTTACTTTTATGTACCAGCCCGGGATATCAATGATATGATAAATAATCTCTTCAACATACTCGAATTTCATCAGACCTGACCTGATACAGAAAAAGAAAAGTGTAAGATAATCGGGTTCATAATTGTGTGCAGCATAATATTGAAGATGGTCTGTATCCTCCAGGGCTCTTTTCAGGTTTATGAAATCTGTTTCATTGCTTGAAGGCGAAATGAAACGCACCATGGATGTATCCGTCTTGAAAAAATTAAGAATATCCCCTTTGGCTGAATACAGAATCCATTTGACCATATCATTACCAACAATTTCCTGGATGAGGAAAAGCCTGATTGTCTGCGGTGCCCCTTTATATATTACCCTTGACCTGGCTTCCGCAATAATATCCGGAGAATATTTATAAAGAAAAATGTCATTGCGGGTAACATCGTTGATAAATGCCTCCTTCGTTCTTACATAATCATCTGAATACTCTGTGCCTGAACGCTGTATACGGGGATCCTGAAGGTCAAACAGAAGAGGAATCATTCTTTCGCGCGGCATCCTGGCTTTGAATAACGAATCAGCAGGATTGCCATTAAAATCGGTTTTAAGGTTGAACCGGTCGGCAAACTCATTGAATTGTTTTATCCTGGCAATAAATATTTCTTCGCGCGCCTTCTGCGGATCAGTAAGAGTTTGTGAAAAGACAGGGCCGCTGACAAGTAATATCAGAATAACCAGGGAAGATGCCCGGTTCTTATTTATTCTGAATAAAAGAGATGACATCAGGAGACGGCTGTTTTTGTTTCTGTAGCTTTTATATCACCCAGGAATATTTTCCATCTTTTCTCCTGGAAAAAGGTATCCTCGACAATATCAATTATTATTTCAACTTCCTTTTTTGTGATGTCAGTATAAATAATATCGTCGTTGCTGAAACCGGTGAATTCCTGGATTATGGTTGCTGTTGAATAATACTTGCCATCGGGACCTTTGGTAAATTCCCTTATGTAAGCAATATCATAAAATTTGATTATGACTTTAGTATATGGAAGCGACTTCAGCCTGGCCAGGTATTTTTCCATCGACCGGTTTACTTTCTGTACTGTTCCGTCCGGAAGAGCTGTTGAAATTTCCATCTGAGCGCCTTTGTAAAAGAGCTTTAATGCTTCCTTCTCTGCCATATTGCGCTTTTCTACAGGTTCGTCCTTGCTGCCCAGGGTAACAATATATTGCTGAAATTCCTCAACTTTCTGCTTGGTTTGTTCCTTGAACAATTCAATATCGGCAACGCTCAGATTGATTTCATCAGTAATTTTTGCCTGCTTGCTTGTAACAGCAGTCTTCGTCTCCTGCCCTGTAATACAGAGGTTTACAAACAATATCAGCCACGTTATCAAGATTCTTTTAAACATATAAACTCTTATTTTCTTAACTATACTACAATTTGTATGCAAAACTTATTCTGAAACCAAAATTTTTAATCTTTGTCGGCTCGTGGTCGTGTTCGACCCCAAAAATATCAAAATATTTTTCTTTGCCGTTTGCTATGTCACTAATTCCTATAATAGCTTCAGGGCCAAACGTTATGGAGGAATAGTAACCCAGCGGAATATTTATGCCTGCAGATGCATAGAATGCCAGGTTAAAGCCCTTTATTTTCGCTTTATCTGTTACATCAATAGCTTCCCTTTTCCAGAAACCAAGTTCAGCGAGGTCAAGAGATTGAAGCACAATGGGATTATCCGGGTAATATCCTGTATATATATAACTGCCCGTACATCTATATTCTGCTTTTTGCGGTAATGATATTTTAACTCCGCTTTCTGCAAAAAATCCCAGTTTCCCCGGCTTTCCGCTGGTATAATTGAAAAGAACAGGAAGAGTCAAATAATTTATTGTGATCAACGAGTCATAATCAGCAACAACTCTTTTATAAAACTCATCAGAGTTGACATCAACCGAAAGAGATTTACCTCCGAACTTACCCAGCAGGTTATACCTGGCAGAATATGTATTGAATTCCAGTCCGCTTCGCACTGCAATGTTGTCATTTAAATAATAGCTAACTCCAACGGCTGTAATAAAGCCTGAGAGGGGTTTAATATTCCAGGCAACCGAATCTTTGGGAAGTGTCAGAGATTCGATATTTCCGTTATTTATGCTTGTCATTCCGAAGGAACCGATGAAGGAAACACTCAGACCTTTTCTTGTGACAGGCTTGATAATTATCTGCGGTAGCTGCGGAGCACCGGCAGTCTCAGCAGTTACTTCATAAAAATCGACTGAGGAGATATCAATGCTGCTTATCCTAAAATCGGAGAATGTCTTTTCCACTGAAGTAAATGATATCCTGAAGATCAGGGGAAATGCTTTTCGGAACACATCCCTGCCTTTATAGCTTCCGGAGAAGAATTTATTGGCATCAGTATAGGTATAGAAGCTCCCGTCATCTGCCTTCATCACTTTGCCGAATTTTGCAGAATCGGCATTAATTGACAGGTTCCTTATTCCGTTGGGATAATCGGCGATATACCTGGTTAAATAATCTGATGCAGATATAAGGTTTGTTTCAGGTTCAGGTGAGATATCATTATAAACCCTTATATCAGGAGACGGGAAGAGTTTAAGGAAGCTCTCCTTATAGAATTCCTTGTCTTCTGCAGGTTCCTGCGGATCTCCGATCAGTGAAAGGAAATTGGTATAATCCTGCAATATGGCCTTTATTGCACTTTGTATTTTAGTCAGGTCCTCATCATTAAGATCTTCTGCGTTAACCTCTCTGAGAGCCTGTGAAAAATCAATCAGGTAGTTTGATGCAGCATTCCGTATCCCTACGATCTTGAAGTTGGTTAATGCCTTATTATCGACGCTGAAAGCTATTCTGAAGGTAAGATCTTCGACATTCTGGTTTATAGTCTGGTTCAGATAGTTGCCGTTTATTGATTTTTTGACAAGTACATCGAGTGAGTAGATATTATTTTCATGTGACATAATATCGCTCACCCTGGCGTTGGAAAGATCCATGTTAATGGTAATGCCGTCGGGATACCAGAGCATAATATTATTTGAATATGTTTCAGCTTCATAGAATTCGCTCAGTTTATGGGCAGGATCAAGGTCATTAAATATGAGAACCTGCCTGTTTACAAAAAGTTCAAGAAAACCTTCTGCGCCGCTCCTGGCTTTATCGATATCGCTTACCACAAACTCCCCCACCTGGTTTATTATTGTCTGATAATCCTCAAGCACCTTTACTGCGTTGGTATAGATTATTGATTTTTCCTTATCTGAGAAATCAACCTGGGCTTTTAACCCGGTGGTCAGAACCAGAAACATAAAAAAGATGAGAGGAGACGATCGTTTCATTCTCATATGATTATTCAATTATTATCTTTTTTGCAGCAAACCGCCTGTCTAAATCAAAGGTAATCAAATAATAACCTCCCGGTTTCCCGCTCAGGTTGAGTTCAGCTGAAAAATATGCTGAAGTTTTTTCGAATATAAAGTTATACAATTCTTTACCATCCTGATTATAAATTCTGATTAAAAGATCACCAAAAACCTCATTTTCAATTTCAACGCTGAAAAGTCCGGTGGTTGGATTCGGGTATAATTTAAGTCCTTCAAAAGGATCAATATCGTCAATTCCGGTGATACCTGAAGGTATTGAAATAACATTGCTCGAGGTATAACATCCCAGGCTGTTAACTATACTTACCCTGTATTCGCCCATTTTGTGTCCGGCGACATAGATATATTTATCCGGGGCATCTTTAATCAGGACATTGTTGCAGTACCATCTGTAATGGGCTGCAGTCTTATTGCTGCAGGCAAGGTACCAAACTGCGGGACCTTGGACATAAATTTGCGGCTTCGGCAGACCATCTGGTATATTAATATTGACAATCCGTGATTCGGATACGCACTGATTCAGTTCTGCTTCCAGTTTATAGTTTCCCTTTTCGTATAATTCCAGGTACGACAGAGTATCTTTGAAAAGAGCCACTCCGTCCTTGAACCACTGGTATTTATATTCCGCCACTGTCTGGTTGATTTTGAGCGTAATAGGATCTTCTCCCGGACACTTGCCGGGCTGATAGTTAACAGAATCCAGCACAGGCTTAACCGGTGATTCCCTGACAGTTACATATACGGGAGATGTTCTGACACTGCAGCCTGAAGCACTTGAAACATCCAGCTGATAGATGCCGGATGATTTAGCAGTATAGCTGTTTGTAGTAACGGCGTTTGCAATTGGTCCGTATTCATTTCTCCAGCTATACAGGTAACCTGTAACCAGCGGAGTGCTCAGAATCACGCTGTCTCCCTCGCAGAAAGATGGTTTTCCGAGCTGGCTCAGATCACCTACTGTGGGGATAGTATTAACTGTAACATTAACTGAATCTGTTGAATAAACCGAACACCCATTGCTGTTGGATATCTCCAGGGTATAAGTGCCGCCTGTTCTGGCAGCAAACTTATTTGAATTGTCACCAACGGCGCCTCCATTGAGTTTCCAAAGATAAACATAATCAGGTGTATTTGTTACACTTAATATTACGGAATCGCCCTGGCAGAACTGAATCGGACCTGATGCAGAGATGTATGGAGATACAGGGATCGGATTAATGGTTACCGCCGTCTGTGCTGATGTTGAAATGCAATTTGCCAGCGGATTGGTTATTCTTACCGAATATGATCCTGAATACGTCTTTACCATGTATGTGCTGGAAAGTCCGTTACTCAAGTCGTTATTATCCAGCCTCCACTGGTAGTTGTAAAGTGAATTATATTCGACTGACAGTGAAACGCTGTCTCCTTCGCATAATGTTGTTTTTCCGTTCACTGATATTGCTGAATTAGGGTATGTCGCAATAACTAGCGGTTTTACCAGACTGTCTATACAACCATTTGAGGCAATGGCCTTCAGCTTTATATTATAGGTTCCCTTATCCGAATAATAATGAGTAACAGGATTTTGTTCAGTTGAAATCACACCATCTCCGAAATTCCAATACCATCCGGAGATTATTGTTCCGTTACTAATTGTTGAATTGGTTATCTGTGCTGTCAGCCCTTCACAAACATTTGGGGCTGAGAATGATGTTAACGGTCGTAGCTTCACTATCACATTTTGTGAAAGAGAGTCTTTGTCCCCTTTTGTACTGGTAATTACTAGTTTGACATTGTATGTCCCGCCTGCTGAATAATTGTGGAGCGGATTCTGAAGAAGAGAGGTTGTACCGTCACTGAAATACCATTTCCATGATGCAATTCCATCAGATGCAATTGACTGATCGGTGAAGTGAGTTGATAATCCCTGGCACACAGTATCAGTTTTGAAGAAAGCCTGGGTGTTTCTAACGGTAAAAGTATCAATTTCGGACCATGTTCCGCCCTGGTAGCCCTGATCCACAGCCTGGACCTGCCATTCCCATGTACCAACAGGCCATTCTTTCAGGTCATAAAATTTATTCAGTTGGACATTACCTAAGGCAACCACCCTTCTGTATCCGTTCGTAGCAGAATGCGGGGCAAAATGCCATAATGTATCAGTATTTAATCTCCATCGGACATTATAGCTCATCGTTCTGAATGGAGTTTCATCGCCGGTGACCGGAGACCAGGTTAATCTGATATTATTTGGCGTGATTTCGCCTTTTAAAGAGATTGGAGCTGCAGGCTTTCTGTTTGGTGGGATGGAGCTTGCCATCATGACAGAATTGTTTCTATAGATCGCGGTAAAAGCATTATCGTTCGCATCAAATCCAGACAGGAAAAAATCGAGATCGCCATCATTATCATAATCGGCCCAGCTTACGGAGCTTCCTCCAAGATTCAGCAGCGAAATATCTTTCTGTTCAACGAATCCGTTGTCTCCTTCATTTTTGTAAATTGCTGAGAAACGACTGGAAGGCAGAGTACTACCGCTAATTAACAGATCGAGATCACCATCATTGTCGAAATCACCCCATGCAGATGAACTGTTGTATACTCCTTTAATAACTATATCCGTCCGTTCAGTAAACGTACCATCACCATTATTCCTGTAGATTTTTGAAACCGGCTCTTTGTTTGAATAAACTGATGAAGTAGCACCTGTCAGAAAAATATCCAGGTCGTTATCATTGTCATAATCGACCCAGTTAACTGAGCCTTCATAAACACCAGTGAGAGAAATTCCTTTCACTTCAGTGAAAGTACTGTCGCCAGTATTATGGTAAACTCTGGAAACAGGTTTATAATCCTTTGAATCTCCGGTAGCTCCTGTCAGAAGGATGTCAAGGTTTCCGTCATTGTCATAATCCCCCCAGGCAGCTGCACTGAAATAAACAGGAGTGAGGGGGATCCAGAATTGCTGACCAAATATCCCATTTCCATAATTACGGTAAATGTGCGAGACCGGTTCCCCGCCCTCACTATATGAACTTTCACCGGTTAATAAAAGGTCTACATTTCCATCGTTATTATAATCACCCCATACTGCTGAGCTGTAGCTTACCTGTGGCATTATAATTTGTGTCTGCTCGGTAAAAGCAGTATAACCATCATTCCGGAATATTTTGGTTACTCCCCCGTAGCCAGTGATAAGGATATCCAAGTCCTCATCATTGTCATAGTCAATCCATGAAGTTGATCCTGAATATACATCAGGCAATGTCAAGGAAGTTTGTTCCGAAAATGTATTATTCCCATTGTTAGTGAATAATCCCGAAACGGGACTAGGGCCATAGGTTTGGTTAATTACTGCTCCTGTCAGCAGGATATCCAGGTCTCCGTCATTATCATAATCTCCCCAGGCAAGAGAGCTTGCACCTACGTTAGAGAGACCCAAACCCTGTTGTTCAGTAAACAGTGAAGTACTGAAAGTACCAATATTGCCCCCTGAAACAGCACTGGCATATATTTCTGATCCTGGTGGGCCCTGAAATTCAATTGCGTGTATCCTGTAGTTCTTTGATGGAATAAGTCCTGAAATCGCGACAGAGTCAGCTTCACCCTTGTAAATGCAATACCATCCGGTCGTCCCAACGGGAGAGCCTTCAGTAAAAACAGGATTGGCGAAATATGTGGTCAGATTCTGCGGATAAGCCGATCCCGTAGTCCCTTCCTTCGCAAAAAGGATACAACGATTGCCATTCCCCCGCTTCCATTTTAAAAGAATAGAGGTATTTGTTTTATTTATGCCAACCAAGTTTGATGGTTGGACCGGAGTTATTTTTACCTGTATTTCATTTGAAAATGGACCGCCTTTAAATGAATTATCAATTGCCTGTACGCTTGCGTAGTATAGGGTATCCCACCGGTAACTGAAAACAAAGGTAGTATCAAGCTGGGCGTTCCCCATTTCCGGGATTTTTCTGAATCCTCCCGAAGCAGACTGAGGTGAGACAAAGTTGACACCTCCGCTTTTTCTCCCAATTCTGACATTATATGAAAGGGATTTTGATGATGTTTCATCTGTACGAACGTTATTCCATCTAAATAATAATTTTGCATTTGACAGAACAATATAACTCAAATTTGAAGGCGCAGAAGGAATATTATTGATTTTCAGGGAATTATTTCTATATAGTTTTGCAATTTTTGCGCTACTTGCATCCTGACCGGTAATTAGAATATCCAGGTCAGAATCGTTATCACAGTCAGCCCAAGTAACTGAGCTCATGTAAACCCCTGTAAGATAAACACCTGTTTGTTCCGCAAAGCTGTTATTTCCATTATTACGAAAGATCCGTGATATAATGGTTCCGTCAGAACAAGTCCCGGTCAATAGAATATCGAGATCGCCATCGTTATCATAATCTCCCCAGGAACCGGAACCATAATAAACTCCAGGTAAGGTAATACCGGATTGTTCCATAAATGATGAGTTTCCATCATTCCGATAAATCAATGAGATCCTGTTTCCGTCTGCTTCCTGCCCTGTAAGAAGAATATCAAGATCACCGTCATTATCATAATCACCCCATGCAACAGAACCATATTCTACTCCTCTCAGTGTAATCTGTGTTTGTTCGGCAAAGTAATTATTTGATTCATTACGGTAGATTTTAGAAACTTTATTACTGTTGTCATCACAACCTGTCAATAGTATATCAATGTCATTATCATTATCGTAATCGCCCCAGGCCACTGAACTTCTGTCAACACCATGCAATGAGATTCCTGTTTGCTGGGTAAATGTTTTATTCCCATTATTCCTGTAGATGCCGGCATATTTCAGAGTACCGGATCCGGTAAATAAAATATCCTGATTACCATCGTTATCATAATCGCCCCAGGCAACTGATGGTTCCGATAAAGCGGGTACAGAAATATTCTGATTTGAGAAGGTCTTATCACCGTTATTAGTAAATATACCTGCTCCGCCACCCTTATAGTATGCTCCGTCCATCAATAAATCAAGGTCGCCGTCGTTATCATAATCGCCCCAGGCAGCGGCACCAATAATTGGAGGATTTATATTCAGATTAAGTTGATTTATTTCAGTAAAAGAGGTTCCATTATAAATATACGCCAAAGCAGAAAAGAAAATATCCAGATCATTGTCATTATCATAATCACCCCAAACAACAGAACTAGTCTGCGAACCTGGCAGTGGTATACCGGTTTGTTCGGAGAAAACCGTATTGATTACCGATGGATTCTTAAATGCCAATGATTTCAGGTATTTTTCGCTTCCGGGAATACCGTTATATTCACAGACATGAACTGAATAATCAATGTCAGGTGTTAATCCTGTAATAATGGCATTGTTTGAAGTTCCGTTATATACACATTTCCATCCGCCCGGAGTGAGGCTGTTGATTGCATACGTTGTATTATCTGCAGGATCAGCAGGACCTGTTCCTCCTGCTTTGATAAAAACTGCACGATTTGTTCCTCCGCCTGTCGACCACGTTACTGCAGCCTGATTTGCCTGTATGGCTGAAAAAATTAAACTACTTGACTGGACTGTCGGAGTATAAAGCGGCATCACAAAACTCTTTTCAGTCGCAAAACTGCTTCCAGCCAGTCCTCCATCAATTGCCTGTACAGACCAGTAATAAGTTTTAAGCGGAGGTAAATTGTTAACGGGATATCCTCCCGAACTCCAGAGGATATTACCTATTTCAGCTATCAGCCTTCTTCCATTCAATGCGTGACTTTGCCTGAAGGCATGAGGCGGATGTTTATATGTGGTCTGACCTGATTCGTAGATATATAAATTGTAGCTCAATCCATCCTGAGGGGTCTGGGTATCCGTGGTTTTATTCCATTTTAAAAAAACCGTGCTGTTATTTATTACTGAAAGCAAACCTGCAGGAAGGGCGGGTTTTGTGTTTTTGACCGTGGCATCGTTACGATAAATTTTAGTAAACCTTACTGAGCCGGTATAGCCAGATAATAATAGATCCAGATCACCATCAAGATCATAATCACCCCATGCTGCACAACCAGAGGAGACACCGGTAGCTAATCCGGCACTTATATCATTAAAAATGCCATTGTCATTCCGGTAGATCAATGAAATTGAACCTGATCCCGGTGATCCTGCCAGTAATACATCCAGATCACCATCATTGTCATAATCACCCCAGGCTGCAGCGCTATACGAAAGACCTGTCAGTCCTGCATTAATGTCAGTGAATGAGTTGTTTTCGTTACGATAAATCCTGGAGATCTGACCCAAACCTGAGCCCAACCAGCCAGTCAGCAATAAATCAAGGTCTCCATCATTATCATAGTCGCCCCATTCCGCTCTACCCCTCATTACCCCGGGCAATATGATATCAGTTCTTTCGGAAAAAGTATTGTTTCCGTTGTTGTTATAAATTTTCGAGATAATAGTGCCCTCGTTAATTACACCTGTTAAAATGAAATCAGGATGATTGTCATTATTATAATCGCCCCATGCTACCGATCCATACTGAACTCCCGGAAGTGATATGTTCAGTTCTTCAGAAAATGTACTATTGCCATTATTGGTGTAAATCTTAGAGATATAACCTGAGCTTGAGCTTCCGGAAAGCAAAATGTCCAGATCGCCATCATTGTCATAATCCTCCCATGCGACCGAACTATTAAAACCAACTCCGGTAAGGCCTGCGCTGACATCAATAAAGGTGCCTGTATCGTTCCGGTAAATTTTTGATATCTTTTTATAAGCAGCATCATATCCTGTTAATAACAAATCAAGATCCCCGTCCTGGTCATAATCCCCAAGCGCGATTGAACCATATATGACTCCGGCCAGTTTTACTTTATACTGGGGAGTGAATACACCGAGTCCGTCGTTCCTGATTATATGTGAGGTTTTTACAGAAGAAGAGTCACCACATATGAAAATATCCAGGTCCCCATCATTATCATAATCACCCCAGGTCAGAGAACCATTATAAACACCGGTTAGTGATATACCTGAATCGACAAAAGGCTGAGCGAAAATGCTTGTTGTTAATGATCCGAAAAACAAAGCTAAAACCTGGGTTTTTAGAATAAATCTTTTCATCTCAGTTAGTTTAAATTAACCAGTAACAAGCAACCAGTAACATGGAACATCATTCTAAAATAACCTTTCTTGTGGCAGAATACTTATCAATCTTCAGATTAATGAAATAGACTCCCTCCGCCTGGCTGCTAAGATCAATCTGAATAAGGTAATTCTCTGTTGCCTTTTCAAGCTTGTTGCTGAGAATCTCTTTACCCGTTTGCGTATAAACTGAAATATACAGGTCGCCGAACAGATGGTTAGTGATATCTATAGTTATCAAACCTGATGTCGGATTCGGATAGATCATCATATCTGCAAACGGATCAATATCTTCAATTCCGGTGAAACCTGCCGGTATTCCAACTGAGTCACTCTTGGTATAGCACAAATTATTATCCGAAATGCTTACATAGTATACTCCGTATTTCCTGTTCGCCATGTAGATAGAAGAATTGGCTCCCTCTATGAGGCTTCCGTTGCAATACCACCTGTAAAAGTTGGCAGTGTCGTTACTGCAGCCAAGATAATATACAACAGGACCCCTGGAATATATAATCGGTTTCGGAAGAGCGTCAGCAATAGTTATATCTTTCTGGATTGAATCTATACATCCGTCTGCTGTAGTTGTTCTGAGAGTGATTGTATAGTCACCCGAATTCAGGTAATCATGTGAACCCGGATTCCTGACATCATATTCTCTTGCATCACCGAAATTCCAATACCAGCCTGTAATAGTTAAACCTGCCGTACTGGTGAGATTTTCAATTATTGTCTCCTCTCCCTCACATATACCTTCTGCTGAAAAATCAGGCGTCGGAACAGGATAAACATATACCTGGTTAATTAAAGTATCGGCATCATTTGCTGAAGCAACCACCAGTTTTACACTATTCGTTCCGGAAGTACTGAAGGTATGTGTCGGATCCTTTGATTCATCTGTGGTCCCATCACCAAAATCCCATAAATATGATTCAATCGGATCTTTATAGCTCGTTGAATGGTTGGTGAATTGTGTGCTTAAACCTTTACATACAGTATCTGCATCAAAGAAAGCCTGCACATTCTTCGCATTAAGTGTCCCGCCGACAGCCCAGCTACCTCCCTGATAACCCTGGTCAACAGCCTGGACTTTCCAGTGATATTTCCCGGGAATAAGGTTCTTAATTAAATATGTGGTATCCATTTGAGTATTACCCATTGATACAATGCGCCGATAGCCTGTGACTGTGTCGGACTGTGCCGACATGGCAAGCAATCCGCCCAGTTTGGGCTGAATATTAATATTATAGGTCATTGTTCTTGATGGTGTTTCGTCAGATCTCACGGGCGACCAGGATAGTTTTATGCCCTCAGGAAGACGAACCGCAGTAAGGTTACCAGGTGCAGCAGGCTTTCTGTTAGCCGGATAATCGCCAGCCTTCATTATCGCATTATTACGATATATTTTAGTGACAACGGTAGAACCGGCACTTTGTCCAGTCATTAATATATCGATATCCCCGTCATTGTCATAATCTCCCCAGGCTACTGAACTATATCCAACGCCTGTGAAGGAAATGTCAGTAACTTCAGAGAATGTGTTATTGCCGTTGTTCCTGTATATTTTGGTTGTAAATCCTCCGCTGACCTGACGGCCGGACAATAATATATCCAGGTCGCCGTCGTTATCGAAATCACCCCAGGCTGCCGAGCTGTTTGCAACACCTTCAAGTTTTATACCAGACTGATAGTTAAATACATTGTTGCCGTCATTACGATATATTCGTGAGATATACAGAACTGTACCATCATTATTGTATCCTGTCAGTAATATGTCAAGGTCGTCATCATCATCATAATCGCCCCACGCCACAGAACTGTTCATTACACCGGGAAGTGTAATTCCTGTTTGCTGTGCAAAGGAGCTGTCGCCTTTATTGGTATAGATAAATGAAACAGATTTCTGTGTTCCGAAAATGTTATTGCCGGTAAGAAGAATATCTATATCGCCGTCGTTATCGTAATCACCGAGGGCGGAAGAGCCTTTTGAAACGTGTTCAAGATCTGCGTCAACCTGCTCGGTGAAAGTGCTGTTTCCATTGTTCCTGTATATTTTTGCTATCAGGATTGAACCGGCACCCTGACCTGTCAGAAGTATATCGAGATAGCCGTCATTATTGAAATCACTCCACTTAGCTGAAGAATAGCTCGTTCCGATCAGGCTGATACCTATCAGTTCACTAAAGGTGTTATTGCCATTGTTCCTGTATATTTTTGAAACAGGGAATGAACCGCCGGTGATACCTGTAAGCAGGATATCGAGATCGTTGTCATTATCATAATCACCGAATGCCACTGAACCATTCTGTACACCGAAGAGATTAATACCGGTTTGTTCTGTAAATGAATTGTTCCCGTTATTACGGTAAATTTTCGATATTACAGCTGCTTCGGATTCCTGGGTATTGTATCCGGTAAGTAAAATATCCAGGTCGCCATCATTATCATAGTCTCCCCAGGCTACCGAACTGTTGTATACTTTGTCGAGGGTTATATCAGTTTGTTCAGAGAACAATCCACATGAGAAAATACCCGGATTATCTTCGCCGGATACTCTGTAATATAATTCAGATCCGGTGTCTCCCAGATACTCAATCACCTGGAAAGAATACGGGATGCCCTGGGTTAGTCCGCTGACAATTGTACTGTCACCCCTGCCGTTAAAGACACAGTACCAGCCACTGTTTTCGATCTGATCTCCATACCCGAATACAGCATCAGCTGAATAGGTTGTATTGCCTGAAGGAACAGCGATACCTGTTGAACCCTGCTTGCAGAAGACTACACGGCGTTCGCCGTTACCATTTTCCCATTTTATCAATAAAGCATTTTTATCGTCAGTTACCAGTTTACCCTCAAGTCTGCTTGCCTGAATACTATCAATAGTAAAGCTGGATTCTGTTTTAAATGATCCTCCCGCAAATCCGTTGTCCACAGCCTGGACACTCCAGTAATAAGTACCGGGCAGGAGGTTCAGGAAAATGTAGAATGTATCAAGCTGGCTGTTCCCCATTGCAGTTATCCTGCGTACTCCAGCTGATGATGCTAAAGGCGACATCACCTGGTTGCCGCCGGAAGTGGTTCCCATCCTTATATTATAGGATAATCCTGCAGAAGCTGTTTCATCGGTTTTAACGGGACTCCAGTAAAGTATTGTGCTGGGAACTCTATTCATCATCATTAATGTATCCGGTGCCTGAGGCTTAGTGTTGTGAATAAGGATTTCATTCCTGAATATCCTTGTTATACGTGAAGCCCCCTGTTCTCCGCTCAGTACGATATCCAGGTCGCCATCATTATCATAATCGCCCCATGCTGCAGAACTGTATCTGACTCCCGGCAGGCTGAAATTAGACTGGTCCTTAAAAGTATTATCCCCGTTATTGCTGTAAATCTTACAAACCCGGCCGGAAGAGGTCTCTCCTGTTATCAGAATATCCAGATCTCCGTCGTTGTCGTAATCTCCCCATATTGTTTCACTGGCCCCGATCACGGAATTATCTGCAACTGATGATCCGGCAATTCCGGTTAAACTTACAGCGGACTCGATGAAGTTGCCGCTATTGTTAGTGTATATCCTGGATACCGGAATATTACCGCTGGCATCATAGCCTGTTAAAATGATATCCAGGTCACCATCGCTGTCATAGTCTCCCCAGGCAGCAGAGCTTTTTGAAATCCCTGTCAGAGCAATTCCTTGCTGTTCAGTAAATTCCATAGCATACGGATTGCCACTGTTACGGTAAATTCTGGATAATCCCGATCCTGTCAGCAGGATATCGGTAAAACCATCATTATTGTAATCAGCGCAGACTACGGAACCGTTTGTTACACCGGGGATATTGATTCCTTGCTGTTCCCTGAATACATTATTGCCTAGATTCCTGTAGATCTTTGTTACTTCACCTGAACTTGATGTACCAGTAATTATAATATCAAGCCTTCCATCGTTATTAAAATCTGCCCAGTCAACAGAGCTTTCCCGGACCCCGGTCAGGTTGATATCGGTCTGTTCAGAAAAACTATTATTGGCATTATTCCGGAATATTTTTGACACAGGAATATTATTAATGTCAAGGCCTGTAAGCAATATGTCAAGATAGCCATCGTTGTTATAGTCTCCCCATACTGCCGAACTGTTGGTAACTCCGGGAAGGCTGAGAACAACCTGATCTGAAAAAGTGCCGTTGCCGTTATTGCGGTATATTTTAGTTACAGCCCCTGTATATAAGCCATTTGTAGTACCTGTAATCAGAATATCCTGGTAATCGTTGTTGTCGTAATCACCCCAGGCTACAGATCCGTAAGAGACTCCAGCCAGGCTGATATCCGGTTGTTCCGAAAAGATATTTGTTTGTACAACAATCGGATTGGATTGCCCTGTCTGGGTGAAATACACCGGTCCGGGATCGTATTCTATTACCTGGAAAGTATAGCTTGTAAGGAGCTCCAGTCCGGTTACATTGACCTTATTCCCGGATCCATTGTATACACAATACCATCCCGATGTATTAATCTGTGATCCTGCTCCAAAGTTATTATCAGGTATATAATCTGTATTATCAGCAGGGGCAGCAGTTCCATCAACTCCTTCACGTGCAAATACAACGCATGCAGAACCATTTCCTCTGTTCCAGCGAAGGGTTATGCCTGAAACCATTATACTGTCGGCGAACAGCCGGGAAGCCTGCAGTGGAGTTGTAAAAGTATATGATTGTTCTGCAGCAAAAGGACCCGGGGCAAAACCATTATCAATCGCCTGAACGCTCCAGTAATAAGTCGCTCTCTGGGGATACTTTAAAATAAACATGGTATCGGCCTGAGCATTTCCCAAACCCGGTATCAGTCTTGATCCTGAAGATAATGCCATTGTTGCAACCACGTTGCTTACTCCGGGCGATGTTCCGATCCGTACGTTATAGCTCATACCCTCAGCAGGAGTGGTATCACCTGAAACCCTGTCCCAGCTCAGTATAAGCGATGTTTCATTGCTGATTGTGACAAGGCCGGCAGGTGCTGAAGGTGCTATGTTTATTGTTGTAAACTGATTCCTGTAGATCCGGGTTATCGATCCGTAATTTGAGTTATAACCTGCCAGGAAAATATCAAGCTTACCGTCTTTGTCGTAGTCTCCCCATTCTACGGAACTGTTAAAGACCTTCATAAGATCTATATTGGTCAGTTCAGTAAATGTATTATCGCCATTATTCCTGTAGATCATTGAATAATATTCGCTTTCAACTGTACCGGAGTGACCTGTAAGAAGAATATCTGAATATCCGTCATTATCGCAATCGCCCCAGTTAACTGATCCTGAATGAACCCCTTTAAGCCCCGTATCGCCAAGATCTGTAAATGAATTATCTCCATTGTTACGGTATACTTTAGTGATATACTCAATGATACTGGTTCCTGATTGTCCGGTCAATATTATATCGAGGTCGCCATCGTTGTCAAAATCTCCCCAATCCACTGAACTGTTAGCGACTCCGCTTAAATTCATTTCTGTCTGTTCAGAAAATGAATTATCGCCATTGTTGCGATAGATCCTGGTTATTGGAATATTATTGCTGTTAAACCCGGTCAGCAGGATATCAGGATTCCCGTCATTATTATAGTCACCCCACGCCACTGAGCCTGAATAGATTCCCTGAAGCACAATGCCTGTCTGTTCAGTGAAAGTATTATCTCCGTTATTGCGGTAGATAGCAGAAATAAAATCGTTGGTGACTGAACGTCCTGTAAGAAGGATATCCAGATATCCATCATTATCGTAATCTCCCCATGCTATTGAACTGTTATAAACTCCTGAAATATTCAGACCGGGTTGTTCAGTGAAAGTATTGTTCCCATTATTTCGGAATATCTTTGAGACAGGAATGTTACCGCCTGCAAGGCCTGTGATAAGAATATCAATAAAATTATCATTATTGTAATCACCCCAGGCTGATGAACCGTTGGATATTCCAGTAAGAATGATTGCGTTTTGTGCCGCAAAATTATTATTACCCATGTTCCTGTATATTCTGGAGTTTCCGTTTCCTGTCAGCAAAACATCCAGATCGCCGTCGTTATCGTAATCGCCAGGCGCTACTGTACCATTTCTTACGCCAAACAAGCTGATGGCACTTTGCTCTGTGAATGCGCCTGTCTTTACCACAAGCGGATTGCCTTCCCCTTTGAAATTGAAATAATTTCCTATCCCATCGTTTTCAATAACACAGAAAGTATATTGAATCAGTCCCTCTAAATTGGTGACAGTGACGCTATTGCCGAGACCGCTGTAAACACAGTACCACCCGCTTGTGTCAATTTGTGTACCGCTGCCAAACCTGGAATTAGCATCATAAGGCGTACCGTTCTGAAGTGTTGGTATTTCAGTTCCGTAGTTGCCTTTCTTTGCAAACACCATGCATTCACTTCCGTTACCCCTGGTCCAGTAAAGATTCAACCTTGATCCCTGGATGTCGTTAGCAAAAAGATATGAAGCCTGCATCCAGTTTCCGAAATTGAATGATTGCTCCTGTGAAAATTCTCCCGCGGCAAATCTGTTGTCAATTGCCTGTACGCTCCAGTAGTAATTGTACCGTCTTGGATTTCGCAACTCAAATATCGTATCTGATCCTGCATTGCCGATATGTGGTATAAGCCGGGTTCCTGAAGTCAGGGTCATTGAAGATAAGATATTGTTTGATCCGGGTGAATCCCCCATACGGACATTATAACTTACACCCTTTACGGGTATGCCGTCACGCCGGATCACGTTCCATTTAAAGACAATTGAGGAATCGGTTTCTTCACTTGATACCAGAACCGGCATTTGAGGAATGGGCCTGGATGTTTCACAGAAGTTGGCGTAGATCTTTGATACAGCCTGTCCGTTTATATTGTTACCTGTTAATAAAATATCCAGTTTCCCGTCATTATTATAGTCGCCAGGTGCTATTGAACTGTTATAAACGCCAATAAGACTGATTCCTGATTGTTCCGTGAAGGTATTATCGCCATTGTTACGGTAGAATTTTGTCACTGCCCCGGAAGCCTGTCCGTTTGTCGTACCTGTAATCAGTATATCTGAATAACCGTCGTTGTCAAAATCACCCCATGCTGCAGAGCTGTAAGCTACCCCCTGCAGTATTATGCCCGATTGCTCCGAAAAAGTATTATTGCCATTATTACGATAAACTTTCGAAATACTATTACCGGTCAGAAGGATATCCAGATCGTCATCATTGTCATAATCGCCCCATGCAGCAGAACTGTATGCCACCTCTTCAAGAATTATTTCTGTCTGTTCAGTGAATGTGTTGTCTTTATTATTAAGGTATATTCTGGATACAGGGCCCGTAGTACTGTTACCTGTCAAAAGAATATCAGGATAGCCGTCATTATTATAATCACCCCAGGCTGCTGAGCTGTTATTCACTCCTGTAATTGTGATGCCTGTCTGTTCAGTAAATGAGTTATTCCTGATGTTCTGGTATATTTTAGAGATATATTCCTGGCTGTTCAGCCGTCCGGTAAGCAGAATGTCCAGATAACCGTCACTGTTATAATCTCCCCATACCGCTGAACTGTAACTGACTCCCGGTAAAATTATTGCCGATTGTTCAGTAAAGGTGTTATTAAAATTGTTCCGGAAAATTTTTGAAACATTACCACCTGTCAGTAAAATATCAAGATCGCCGTCATTATCATAGTCGCCCCAGGCTGAAGAACTGTTTGTTACACCGGTAAGTGTGATAGTTGTCTGCTCAGTGAAAGTATTGTTACCATTATTCCGGTATATTTTTGAAATGCCTCCCCCTGTAAGCAGGATATCCAGATCGCCATCGTTATCATAATCGCCCCAGGCTGCTGAACCGTTGCTTATTGACTGAAGTGTTATCGCGGTTTGTTCGATGAATAAGTCGGTTTGGATAATCATCGGATTCTCCATCCCTTTCTGCGTGAAATAAACAGGTCCGTTATCATATTCTATCACCTGGAAAATATATGTATTCAATGGTTCAAGACCGGTTATACTGATATTATTGCCCGTTCCGTTAAATACGCAGAACCATCCGGTTGAACCGATCTGGGATCCTGCGCCAAAATGGCTGTCAGCCGCATAGGATGTGCTGTCAGCTGGCGATGCGGTTCCGTTGCTGCCTTTCCTTACAAATACTGCACAGGCAGTTCCGTTGCCACGATGCCAGTGCAGATCGACAGAAGAGGGCCGTATATTATCTGCAAATACCATCCGTGCCTGTATTGAAGCTGAGAAGGCAAATGATTTTTCCTCGGAGAAAGTTCCTGCAAGATATCCATGATCGACAGCCTGGACACTCCAGTAATATGTTGCTTTCTTTGGGTACTTAAGCATGAATGAAGTACCTGTCTGTGCATTGCCCGTGCCCGGTATTAATCTTGTCCCGTTATCCAGCGACATAGAAGATACTATATCATTGGCTCCGGGTGAAGAGCCAATGCGGAGATTGTAGCTTAAACCACCTGAAGGAGTATCATCATCAGCTGCCTTATTCCACGACAATACGATCGATGTATCTGTGACAGCAGATAATAATCCAGATGGTATTCCGGGAGGAGTATTTGGCTTTAAAGAAAGGTTCCTGTAGATCGTGGAAACCGGGATATAGCCCGGATTCTGTCCTGTTACAAGTATATCCAGTTTTGCATCATTGTTATAGTCACCCCAGGCAAATGCACTCTGATAGACACCTTCAAGACTCAAATTTGACTGCTCTGTAAATGAGTTGTTGCCATTGTTGTGGTAAAATTTTATGATGATATCAGAGGAAGTAGTACCTGCCCGACCTGTAATAACGATATCCAGAAGACCGTCATTGTCATAATCACCCCAGTCCCCGGAACCATCTGCCACAGCAGTCAGGCTGATTATATTCTGCGCAGTAAAGGTATTATCACCGTTATTGCGGTAGATCCTTGAGTTATATCCTGAGGATGAAGATCCGGTTATCAGGATATCCAGATCGCTGTCATTATCATAGTCGCCCCAGGCAACTGATCCGCTGGTGACCCCGGGAAGAGTTATACCAGTTTGCTCGGTAAAGGAATTATCCCCGTTGTTACGGTATATTTTTGAAAGAAGGTTGCCTGCCATCAATATATCGAGATCATTATCATTATCATAATCACCCCATGCTGCAGAGCTGAAATATACTCCCTGCAGGTCTATACTGGTTTGTTCAGTGAAAGTATTGTTCCCGTTGTTACGGTATACCTTTGAAATTGCGCCTGATGATGAACCATTTGTAGTCCCTGTCAATAATATATCCTGCCATCCGTCATTGTCATAATCACCCCAGACAGCTGTACTTTGATAGACTCCGGTCAAAGCAATTGCCGTTTGTTCGTCAAATAATCCGCTGCCGTTGTTCCTGAATATCTTTGACAATGCTCCTGATGACGAACCATTGGAAGTACCGGTTAAAAGAATATCAAGGTCCCCGTCATTGTCGTAGTCTCCCCATGAACCTGAACCATTGCTGATTACAGGAAGTGTAACTCCCGTGTTTTCAGTAAAACTTAAATCCCCGTTATTACAATATATTTTTGATATCCTTCCGGCGCTGGTATTTCCGGTTATGAGAATATCAAGATCACCATCATTATCATAATCACCCCACGCTGTTGAACCACTGGTTATCCCGGGAATTGTGGTTCCTGCCTGTTCAGTAAATAATCCGGTACGGGCAACGGCAGGATTATTTTGTCCGCTTTGAGTATAATATGCCGGACCAGCTTCAAATTCTATTACCTGGAATATATAGTATTTCATCGGTTCCAGGCCTGTTATAACAGTTTTATCTCCGGTTCCGCTGTAAACACAATACCATCCCGACGTGCCTATCTCTGACCCTGATCCAAAGTTCTGATCGGCAGTATAAGTAGTTCCGTCAACAGGTGATGCAGTTCCTGTGTTACCATCTTTTGCTAATACAATACAGGAAGTTCCGTTTCCTCTACGCCAGCTTAGGGTTACGCTTGATCCCCGGATGTTATACGGATATAACAGTGAAGCCTGAACGGAACTTGTAAAATCAAAAGATTGTTCTTCTGCAAAAGAACTGGGCATAAAGCCGTTATCGACAGACTGAACACTCCAGTAATAAGTGGTTTTCTTAGGATAATTCAGTCTGTAAACAGTGTCGAAACGAGCGTTACTTATATTCGGGATCAGGGATGACCCGGATGCAAGTGACATTGGTGAAACCACTTCTGTTCCTCCTGGTGTTGTTCCAATGCGTACATTGTAAGCAATACTGTTGTCTGGTGTAACATCACCTGTGGTCCTGTTCCACTTAAGTAATAACGAGGTTTCAGTTTCAGAAGCTATCAATCCGGCAGGCGTGACAGGTGCACTATTTACTGTTATTGAAGTGTTTCGATAGATCTTTGAAATAATTCCTGAGGAGGTCTGTCCTGCCAGCAACAGATCAAGCTTCCCGTCCCTGTCATAATCGCACCACTTTGAAGAAGTGTAAATGACACCGGGCAGGCTGATACTCTTTTGTTCCGTGAAGCTATTCTCCCCATTGTTAAAATAAACTTTTGATATATACTCCCCTGTTCCTGATCTTCCTGTCAAAAATATATCAACGTAGCCGTCGTTATTACAATCGCCCCAGGTTGCCGAACCCTGATAAATACCCTGAAGGGAAATCCCTGTCTGTTCCGTGAAACTGTTTTCTCCATTGTTACGGTAGATCCTGGAAACTGGCAGAGCACCCGATCCGCTAGTGTTTCCGGTAAGCAGAATATCAAGATCCCCGTCAGAATCATAGTCCATCCACGTTGCTGAGCTGTAATAAACCCCGGAAAGAGTAATTCCGGATTGTTCTGTAAAAGTATTATCGCCGTTGTTCCTGTATATTTTAGATATCGCTCCTGAAGATAATCCGTTAGTTGTACCTGTAATAAGGATATCTGATAAACCATCCTTGTCATAATCACCCCATGCAACGGAGCTGTAATAAACGTTCGGAAGACTTATACGTGATTGCTCAGTGAAAGTACTGTTACCATTGTTCATATAGATCTTGGTAATTCCGTCTCCCGTACTTAATCGTCCGGTTATAATAATATCCTGGTCGCCGTCATTGTCATAGTCATCCCAGGCAGATGAACCATAGGAAACACCTGTAATGCCAATAGATGTTTGTTCTGTAAAGAGAGTGCCTCCATCATTACGATATATCCGTGAAGCAGAACTTCCAGTCAGCAAAATATCGAGATCACCATCATTATCATAATCGCGCCATGATGCTGAGCTGTAAAAAATTCCCGGGAGGGTTATTGTCTGAGAGAAAGTATTATCACCGTTATTGTGATAGATTTTTGAATATCCGCTTCCTGTTATAAGAATATCCGGATATTCATCATTATCATAATCGCCCCATGCAACTGAACCCTGGGATACACCCTGGAGAATTATTCCGGTCTGTTCATCAAACAACCCGGTCTCAGTAATCAACGGATTCCCAAGACTTGTCCTTATGTCATATACCTGTCCGGGATCATACTCAATAACGTGGAACGTATAATAAGTAAGTGATTCCAGTCCGGTTATAATTACATTATCGCCAGTGCCGTTATAAACACAATACCATCCGCTTGTACCAATCTGGTCACCGGCTCCAAAATACGAATCTGCCAGATATTCTGTACCATCAACCGGCGATGCTGAACCGTTGTTAATTTTACTGCCAAACACAGTACATGCTGAGCCGTTCCCCCGTGTCCATTTAAGGCTAATATTAGTGCCTTCAACTTTTTCTGCTATCACCTGTGAAGCCTGAACCGATATTGTGTAAGTGTATGATTGTTCAGGGGCAAAAGCTCCTGCGTTAAATGCATTATCAATAGCCTGGACACTCCAGTAATAAGTTGTTTTCTTAGGCGATTTAAAGACAAAAGCTGTATCAGACTGAGAATTGCCAAACTTTGGCAGCAGACGTGATCCTGAGGCAAGTGCCATTGGAGATACAATATCAGTTCCCCCCGGAGAAGTTCCGATACGTACATTATAACCTATACCACTGGCAGGAGTTGCGTCACCCGATACTTTATTCCAGCTCAATATCAGGGCTGTTTCATTGCTTGTAGCAGATAATCCTGAGGGTGCGGCAGGGGCGTTATTCGTTATGGAACTACAGTTCCGGAATATTTTTGAAACAGGAGTGTTGTCAGTATTGTAACCTGTTAGTAATATATCAAGGTTACCATCATTGTCATAATCACCTGCTTCAACAGAGCCCATATAAATTCCTGTCAGTACAATACCCGGCAGTTCAGTGAAGGAATTGTCGCCATTATTTCGATAGAAGCTTGATTTTACTCCGTAAGATGAGCCATTTACAGTTCCTGCTAAAATGAAATCGGGATCGCCATCATTATCAAAATCCCCCCATGATACTGAACTGTATATTACTCCCTGCAATGATATGGCAGTTTGATAAGAAAAAGTATAGTCACCGTTATTACGATAGATCCTTGCATTATAGCCAATGGATGAAGAGCCTGCTATAAGAATATCGAGATCGCCGTCATTATCATAGTCGCTCCATTCTGCTGAACTTTCATAAACACCATGAAGAGTAATACCGGTTTGCTCAGTAAAGCTGTTATCGCCATTGTTCCTGTAAATTTTTGATACCGCCCCTGCATCTGAGCCGTCAGTTGTTCCTGTTAAAAGAATATCCAGATCATCATCATTGTCATAATCACCCCATGCGGCTGATCCCCGGGACACTCCCTGAAGCTCTATGCTTGTCTGTTCAGTAAAAGTATTATTCCCATTATTAAGGTAGACTTTTGATATATTGCCGTTTGTTGTATAACCGGTAATCAATATATCCAGATAACCATCATTATTATAATCTCCCCAGTTTGAGGAACTCATCTGAACCTGTGCCAGACTGATTTCAGTCTGCTCTGAGAACGAGTTATCTCCATTATTCCTGTAAATCTTTGAATATCCGCTGCCGGTCAGCAGAATATCAATATCACCATCGTTATCATAATCGCCCCAGGCAGCCGAACCTCTTGTTACTCCATGGAGAATTATGCCTGCTTGCTCAGTAAATGTATTGTTGCCTTCGTTCCGGTATATTCTGGAAATATTACCGGATGAAGTTGATCCGGTGATCAACAGATCGATATCACCATCGTTATCATAGTCGCCCCAGGCTGTACTGCTTCCGTAAAGTCCGGGGATTACAATCCCGGTCTGTTCATCGAACAATCCTGTTTGTACTGAAATCGGATTATTTAGAACTGATCTTGCGTCATATTTCGGGCCGGCATCATATTCCACAACATGGAAAGTATATGAAGTCAATGCCTCCAGTCCTTTAACATTTACTTTATTACCCGTACCATTATAAACACAGTACCATCCGCTTGTGCCGATCTGGGAGCCGGTGCCAAAATTCTCATCTGCAGTATAGGCAACCCCTTCGACAGGAGCTGCAGTTCCACCGGTACCTTTTTTGACAAATACCGCACAGAAGGCACCATTACCCCTGTTCCATACCAGGTCCAGATTTGATCCATGGATATCACTGGTTGTTACCTGCGAAGCCTGTATAGAATATGTATATGTTATTGACTGCTCTGCGGCAAAAGGTCCGGCAGATAAGCCGTTGTCAATAGCCTGAACACTATAGTAATAAGTAACTTTCTTGGGATATTTCAGAAAAAAAGCTGTATCTGACTGGGCGTTGCCCATGACAGGTAAAAGTCTCACTCCCGAGGGCAGCGACATCGGAGACACCACATTGTATGCACCGGGAGAAGTGCCAATACGTACATTATATCCCATTCCCCGTGAAGGTGTTTCATCACCTGTTAACCTGTTCCATTTCAGTACTATGGATGTCTCGTTACTTACTGCTGTTAATCCTGCCGGTGCTGCCGGAGCGTTATTAGGTATCAGGCTGTTGTTTGTAAATATTTTGGAGATATTTTCGATCCTGGCGTTTCCGGTAATTACCATATCAATCTTCCCGTCATGATTATAATCGCCCCATGCTACTGAACCGTCATTTACTCCGGGCAGGATAATTCCTGTCTGCTCTGTGAACGTGTTATTGCCATTGTTCCTGTATATTCTTGATACATGGATGCCTAAATCGTTATTGCCTGACAATAAAATATCGATATTACCATCACTGTCATAATCTGCCCATGCCACCGATGTCTCATGCACTCCCAGCAGGGCTATTCCTGATTGTTCTTCAAATATATTGTTGCCATTATTGCGGTAAATGACTGTAGCACCGCTAATGCTTAGTAGTATATCAAGATCACCGTCATTGTCATAGTCACCCCAGATTGCCATGCCTCCGGATCCTCCCCTCAGATATACTTCACTCTGCTCTGTAAAGGAAAAATCACTATTGTTGCGGTAAATCCTGGAATTACCACCCCCTGTCAACAGTATATCAAGGTCACCATCATTATCATAATCACCCCAGGCTGCAGAACCTCTGTCACTTAAGTTAAATATAATTGATGACTTAAAAACAAAAGTATTGTCACCATAGTTTCTGTAGATCCTTGCGGTCCATGTTTCACCATTATTTCCGCTTAAAAGGATATCAAGGCAGCCATCATTATCATAATCTCCCCAGGCAACCGAACCCTGATGTACGGGAAGAAGATTAATACCGGTCTGTTCGGTTAAATTTCCAGTTCCGTCGTTTTTATACAGTTTTGAAATAATTACATTATTGTCTGTATAACCTGCAAGCAGAAGATCAAGGTCATTGTCATTGTCATAATCGCCCCATGCAGCTGAACCATCTGATACTCCGGGAAGAGTGATACCAGTTTGTTCAGTAAATGTATTATCGCCGTTGTTATGGTATATTTTAGTAATTCTTTCACCATTAGACCATCCTGCCAGTAGAAGGTCAAGATCACCATCGTTATCATAATCTCCCCAGGCTGCTGTACTTGAACTTATACCTGGCAACACAATACTTTTCTGTTCAGTGAATATGTTGGTTTGAACCACAAGCGGATTGCCCTGTCCGGTCTGGGTATAATAGACAGGTCCGGCTTCATATTCAATAACATTAAATACATATTTTGTCAATGGTTCCAGTCCTGTTATCTTCACGTTGTTCCCGGTTCCGTTATAAATACAATACCATCCGCTGCTGCCGATCTGGGTTCCGGATCCAAAAACCGGATTTGCCGTATAGGTTGTTCCGTCAACCGGCGCCGCTATACCACTATCAGCTTTACGTGCAAATAGCGCACATGCTGATCCGTTTCCACGCACCCAGAGCACTTTTAGCCCGTTGGCCTGAATTGAGTCGGAAGTAACAAGTGAAGCCTGAATGGACTGATTATAAGTAAATGATAGCTCTTCCGAAAACGGGCTTGCTGCAAATCCGTTGTCTATAGCCTGAACACTGAAGTAATAAGGAACCTTTTTAGGATTTTTCAGGATAAACAGGGTATCGGACCAGGCATTACCCAGACGTGGTATCTGACGCTCCCCGGAAGTCAGGGACAATGGTGATACAACATCGTATCCGTCGGGAGAAGTCCCTATGCGGACACTGTAACTCATCCCTCTGGCAGGAGTGGCATCACCTTCAACCCTTTTCCAGTGAAGGATTAAAGATGTTTCGTTGCTTGCTACAGACAAGCCTGCCGGAGCGGCAGGGGCAATGTTGGCTGATGGAGAATAGTTACGGAAAATCCTTGTTGTTCTTGCGCCATATTCATCCTCGCCTGAAAGTAACAGATCCAGCTTGCCGTCATTATTGTAATCACCCCAGGCTGCTGAACCGCGGGAAGCATCAGACAGGTAAATATCTGTTAGTTCAGAGAAGGAATTGTTACCGTTGTTACGGTAGACCTTAGACGATGATATGTTACTGTTGTTTGTCCCTGCAATTACAAGATCAAGGTAACCATCATTATCATAATCACCCCAGGCTGCCGAAGAAGAATGAATTCCCTGCAGGCTAATACCTGTTTGTTCGGAAAAAGTACTATTACCATTGTTACGATATATCTTTGCTATTCCGCTTCCCGTCAAAACAATATCCAGGAAACCGTCGTTATCATAGTCTCCCCATGCTACCGAACCCTCGGATACTCCTGCCAGCCCGATGTCGATCTGATGAGTAAAAGTATTATTGCTATTGTTGCGATAAATTCTTGAAATTGTACCTTCCGGACCATTCCCTGCCAGTAATAAATCTGTGTAACCATCATTATCGTAATCGCCCCAAGCAGTTGCACTGCTGCTGACTCCCGGAAGATTCAGTCCTGGCTGTTCGGTAAATATATTATTGCCATCGTTACGGAATATCTTAGCAATTTGTCCCGACGAAGCATCACCGGTGAGTGATAAATCCAGACGACCATCGTTGTTATAATCTACCCATGCTGCCGAGCTGTTTGCCACACCCGGCAGGATAATATCTGTCCGTTCTGTAAAGGTATTATTGCCGTCGTTACGATATACTTTTGCAATTTGTCCTGAAGAGCTCCACCCTGTTAAAAGAATATCCAGGTCCCCGTCATTATCATAATCGCCCCATGCTGCAGAACAATTCCAGGTTCCCGGCAACCCTATACCGGTTTGTTCAGTAAATATATTGTTGCCATCGTTTCTGTAAATTCTTGAAAAGTTGTCACCTGTCAGCAACAGGTCAAGGTCTCCGTCCCTGTCGTAATCACCCCAGACAACAGAACAACGGTTTCCTAAATTGGGAAGTGATATCCCGGTCTGCTCGGCCAGCACAGATGGTTGCATCACATAAGGATTGGCTTCCCCGGTTTGTGTATAATATGAAGGTCCTGCTTCGAACTCTATCACATGGAAAACATAATTTGTTGCCGGTTCCATTCCTGTAACAACAACATAGTTGCCGGTCCCCTTGTAAATACAGTACCACCCGCTGGTGCCGATCTGTGAACCGTTTCCGAACACATTATCTGCAGTATAGGTAGTCCCATTTACAGGTAACGCAGTTCCGCTGTCGCTCTTTTTTGCAAATACGACACATCCTGTGCCATTACCCCTGGTCCAGTGCAGACTTAATGTTGACACAGTAATACTGTCGGCAAAAACATTTGAAGCCTGTACTGATAAAGCATAGGTAATTGATTGTTCAGCAGCAAACAGGCCGGGTAAAAATCCGTTATCTATTGCCTGGACACTCCAGTAATATGTAGCTTTTTTAGGATTCCTGAGAATGAAAGCAGTATCAGAATGGGTATTGCCCATGCCCGGTACCAGGCGTACTCCTGATGGCATGGACATGGGAGAAACTGTATTGCCTCCTCCCGGAGAAGTTCCTATGCGGACATTGTAGCTCATCCCCCTGGCAGGGGTGACATCTCCGGTTACCCTGTTCCACTTAAATATTATGGATGTTTCGTCAATAGCTGATGTCAGCTCAATCGGAGCTTCAGGGGCAACATTGGATATACCGGAAAGGTTGCGGTATATCCTGGTAATATAGCCATCACCTGACTGACCTGATAATAAAATATCCAGTTTACCGTCCTTGTCGTAATCACCCCAGGCTGCAGCGCTGTTTTGAAGGCCTGACTGAAGAATGTCGGGATATTCGGTAAAAGTGTTATTGCCATTGTTCCGGTATATCTTTATTAATCCGCCTCCTGTCAGCAGAATATCAAGATTCCCGTCATTGTCAAAATCTCCCCAGGAGGCAGATCCATTGTATACTCCTTTCAGACTTATACCAGTCTGTTCGGTAAAAGTATTATTCCCGTTATTGCGGTATATTTTAGCAATGGAATGAGCGTCTGAACAACCAGTTAGTATAAAATCCAGATATCCGTCATTGTTATAATCGCCCCAGGCTACTGCAGTCTCGTTGGCACCATACATATTGATACCGTCAAGTCCGGAAAAAGTATTATCACCATTGTTATGGTATACATTTGCACTTCCGAATAAAATATCCTTGTACCCGTCATTATCGTAATCACCCCAGGCAAATGAGCTGTTTTCGAGGGGGAGGTTTATCCCGGTTTGTTCAGTAAATGTATTATTACCATTATTTCTGTATATTTTGGAAATGCTAGTCCCGTAATTATTACGGCCGATTAATAAAATATCAAGATACCCGTCATTATCATAGTCGCTCCATGCAGCTGAAGACTGATTAACTCCCTGCAGGCTGATGCCTGTTTGTTCCGAAAAAGTACCGGTTCCGCTATTCCGGTATATCTTTGATATTCCTTCACCTGAAAGGATAATGTCCAGATCTCCATCATTGTCATAATCACCCCAATCTGCCGAACCATTGGTAACTCCCTGAAGAATTATGCCTGTTTGTTCTGTAAAAATATTACTGCCATCGTTCCGGTATATCTTAGATATTCTTTCGTTGGTGATTTTGTGTCCTGTCAATAAAATATCAAGATCTCCATCATTGTCATAATCTCCCCAGGTCACTGAACTGTTGGATACCCCCTGTAGTGTTATACTGGTTTGTTCAATGAATATATTTGTCATTGTTACAAGAGGATTACCCAGCCCTGTCTGGGTATAGTATGATGGTCCTGAATCGTACTCAATAACCTGTAAAATATAATTTGAAAGTGGTTCCAGCCCGGTAATGTTTACACTGGTTGCAGTGCCGTTATAAACACAATACCAGCCTGTTGTGCCAATCTGCGAACCATTTCCAAAAACAGGATCAGCAGTATAGGTGGTGCCGTCTGCAGGAAGTGCAGATCCGCTGCTGGCTTTCTTTGCAAATACCACGCAGGCTGATCCGTTGCCCCTGCGCCAGTCAAGCTTCAGACTTGATGCCTGTATATTGCCGGCAGTAACCTGGGAAGCCTGCAGCTTTACAGAATATGTCACTGACTGCTCAGAGGCAAAAGGACCTGGTTTCAATCCGTTGTCAATAGCCTGAACACTCCAGTAATAAGTGACCCTTTCAGGATATTTCAGGATGTACATTGTATCACAACCGGCATTATCCCAGCCTGGAATCAATCGTGAGCCTGAAGCCAGAGACATCGGCGAAACCACATCTTCTGCTCCGGGAGAAGTGCCAATACGTATGTTGTATGTCATACCCCTGGCAGGAGTAACATCACCGGTTACCCTGTTCCATCTGAAGATCACTGATGTCTCGTTAGTTGTGGCTGATAATCCTGACGGCGCTGCAGGTGCGGCATTGCTTGTTGCAATATGGTTCTTATAGATTTTGGATATACTCCCGTTTCTGGAGTTGCCTGTTAACAGAATATCGAGCCTGCCGTCGTTATCGTAATCGCCCCAGGAAGCATAGCCTCGATCGACACCTGTAAGAATTATGTCTGTTTGCTCTGTAAAGTTGTTGCTTCCTGTGTTCCGGAAAACTTTCGACAGGTTATTACCGCTGTTGTCGGCACCCGTTAAAAGAACATCAAGGTAACCATCATTATCGTAATCACACCAGGTTACCATACTTCGACTTAATCCGGGAAATACTATACTGGTTTGATCGGTAAAAGTGTTATTCCCATTATTCCTGTATATCTTGCAATTTCCCCATCCTGTAAGCAGAATATCAAGATAGCTGTCATTATCATAGTTACCCCATGCTGCAAAACCTTCATCCACTCTTGCCAGATCTATGCCTGTTTGCTCGGTAAACGAATTATCACCATTATTTCGAAAGATCCTTGAGATTGCATTGCTTGGGGTATTGCCGGTTAATAAAATATCAAGATCGCCGTCATTATCATAATCTCCCCATTCAACTGAACCTGCTTCGACGCCCGGCAATTCAATTTCTGTCTGTTCAGTGAAAGTATTGTCACCATTATTACGGTAAATTTTTGAATACCTGCTTCCCGTCAGTATGATATCGTGATCACCGTCGTTATCATAATCACCCCACGCAACTGCACTGGCAGCTACTCCTGTAAGAATAATGTCGCTTTGCCTTGTAAACGAGTTATCTCCGTTATTCCGGTAAATTATTGATACCGGTATCCCTGAATTATTGTTCCCTGTTATAAGGATATCCGGATAGCCATCATTATTATAATCTCCCCATGAAGAAGAGCCGGATGAAACTCCTTCGAGGATTATGCCTGGTTGCTCAGTGAAAATGTCGCTTCCTTCATTGCGATATATCTTCGACATTCCATTGCCCGTTAATAAAACATCCAGGTTTCCGTCCCTGTCGTAATCGCACCAGGCAGAATAAGAGCGATTTCCGACACCCGGGAGTGATACGCCGGTTAGTTCTGAAAACAGGTTTGTTTTCACAACAGCAGGATTCTCCTGCCCGGTTGAAGTATAATACGACGGCCCTGATTCGTACTCTATGACCTGGAAAATATACTCTGTTGATGGTTCCAGACCACTTACCTTTACGTTGTTCTCCGTTCCGTTATAAATACAATACCATCCGCTGGCGTCGATCTGTGAACCGCTTCCGAAAACAGGATTGCCAGTATAGGTTATGCCGTTTTCAGGTGTTGCAGAACCGCTGTTACCTTTTTTCGCAAATACCGCACATCCTGATCCATTACCCCGCATCCATCTTATCAAAATATCCAAAGCCCTTATACTATCAGCCGAAACATTTGATGCCTGCACAGAATAAGAATATGTAAGTGTTTGTTCCGCTGCAAATGATCCTGGTAAGAACCCGTTATCTATTGCCTGAACACTCCAGTAATAAGTGGCCTTTTCAGGATTCTTAAGTACAAAAAGAGTATCTGCATTTGTATTGCCAGGTTCCGGCACCAGCCTGGATCCTGAAGGCAGTGACATTGGAGAAACCACATCAATTCCTCCCAGGGAAGTACCTATGCGAATATTGTAACTCATGCCCCTGGCAGGAGTTGCATCTCCGGTTACCCTGTCCCACTTAAAAACTATAGATTCTTCTGTACTGTAAGCCGATAATCCTGCTGGCGCTGCAGGAGCAGTATTGGATGTTCCTATGAAGCCCTGATAGATTTTGGAAATAGTCCCGTTGCCGAAATCACCAATTAAAAATATATCAAGTTTCCCGTCATTATTGTAATCACCCCAGATTGCAGTACCATTGTCAACACCAGTAAGGACTATTCCCGGTTGCTGCGTAAAGGTATTGTTGCCATTATTACTGTATACCCTTGTTATCCTGCTTGTTGAGCTATATCCTGTCAGCAAAATGTCCAGATCTCCGTCATTATCATAATCACCCCAGTTGCCGGACCCCTGCCATACTCCCTCAAGGACAATGCTAGTCTGTTCGGAAAATGAACCGTTCCGGTTATTAGAGTAGACTTTTGAAATTCCATTTCCTGTCAGCAGGAGATCGAGCCAGCCGTCATTATCGTAATCACCCCAGGCGGTTGATCCCCAGTCAACTCCTTGCAGGTTTGAACTGGTTTGCTCCGTAAAAGTATTATCTCCATTGTTGCGATAAACTCTCGCACCCCATCCTGTATTCACGATATCAAGATCCCCGTCATTATCATAATCACCCCAGGCTACTGAAGTTTCTGAAGCAGCTGCCAGGATTATTCCTTCCTGCCAGGTAAAAGTATTATCCCCGTTATTACGGTATATTCTTGTAAAGCCATTATCGGTATTGTCATGGCCGGATAATATAATATCCGGATGACCATCGTTATTATAATCACCCCAGGCTGCCGAGCTGTTGCTTACACCTTTGAGAATTATCCCGGTTTGTTCGGTAAATGTATTATTGCCATTGTTGCGGTATACTTTTGAAACAGGTCCGGAAGATGCATCCCCGGTCAGCAATATATCCGGATAGCCATCATTATCATAATCTCCCCAGGCTACAGAGCCATTTGAAATTCCCTGAAGGATTATACCGGTCTGTTCATTGAATGCATTGCTGCCATCGTTGCGGTATATCTTTGTTATTCCGTCACCTGCTATTAATATATCCAGGTTGCCATCCCTGTCGTAATCTCCCCAGGTTGCTGAACTGTTGTTAAGTCCCTGGAGAGTTAAGCCTGTCAGTTCAGCAAATGCATTTGTCTGTTCTGTGATAGGATTGGCCTGACCTGTTTGAGTATAATAGGTTGGTCCGGTATCATACTCTATTACCTGGAAAATATAGTTTGTCAATGGTTCCAGTCCTGTTATTTTCACACTGACACCGGTTCCGTTGTAAACACAATACCACCCGCTTGTGCCGATCTGCGATCCGCTGCCAAACTGGGCATTGGCTGTGTAAGTTGTTCCATCAACAGGTACGGCAGTACCCGTGTTTGCTTTCTTTGCAAAGACTGCACAGGCCGATCCATTTCCTCTTGTCCAGTTCAATTTCAATGAGGATGGCATTATGCTGTCGGTGAAGACCTTTGAAGCCTGCAACGGGGAAGAGAAATCCACAGATTGTTCGGCAGCAAATTCACCTGCCATGAAACCATTATCAACTGCCTGAACGCTCCAGTAATAAGTTGTCATTTCAGGATTCTTCAGGAAAAACTTATTATTCAGACCTGCATTGCCGGGGCCGGGAATTAGCAGCTTCCCGGTTGGAAGCGACCATGGAGAAACGATATCGCTTCCGCCCGGAGAAGTCCCTATCCGGATGTTATAGCTCATTGCTGCCGCAGGAGTGTCATCTCCTGAGACTGCATTCCACTGAAAGACGACGGATGCTTCACTGCTGGAGGCTGTCAATCCTGACGGAGCGGCCGGAGGAGTGTTTAATGTTGAAATAAAGTTTTTGTGAATAACAGTCTGACCTCCATAATCTGTATTTCCGGATAAAAGGAAATCCAGTTTTCCATCATTGTCATAGTCGCCCCAGATAGCAGTACTATTATTGAATCCTCTGAGAATCAGTCCATCCTGTTCTGAGAAAGTGCTGTTGCCATTGTTACGGTAAACCTTTGATATCCTTCCGGCCGAACCTGTTCCTGTCATCAGGATATCTGTAAAACCATCATTGTCAAAATCGCCCCATGCCACCGAACCACCGTTTACTCCTACCAGGGGTATTCCGGAAAGCTCAGAGAAGCTGTTATCTCCATTGTTATGGTAGATCTTTGATATCCAGTATGAACCTGTATGTCCTGCCAGTATAATATCCGGGAAGCCGTCATTATCATAATCACCCCATGCCACTGAACTGCTGTTAACACCTTCCAGAATTATGCCTGTTTGTTCTGTAAAAGTATTATTCCCATTGTTCCTGTATATTTTTGAGGTACCCCATCCGGTAATCAAAATATCAATATCACCATCTTTATCATAATCACTGCATGCTACCGAGCCGTCGTCAATATTTTGCAGGACTATTCCGGTCTGCTTTGTAAAAGTATTATCACCATTGTTACTGTATATCACCGAGGAGGATCCGCCTCCTGTCAGTAAGATGTCCTGATTCCCGTCGTTGTCAAAATCTGCCCATGCTACTGAACCATTGCAAACACCCTGCAAAACAATGCTGGTCTGCTCCGAGAATGTATTGTTGGTATTGTTGCGATACACTTTGGAAATTGTTCCGGAAGGACTACAGCCTGTCAGAAGTATATCCAGGTAACAATCATTATCATAATCACCCCAAACTGCTGAGCTGTTATCTACTCCCTGCAGGATTATGCCGGTTTGTTCAGTGAATGTATTGCTGCCATCATTCCTGTATACTTTTGACATATTGTCTCCCGTTAGCAGGATATCAAGATCTCCATCCCTGTCGTAATCACCCCAGGCTGCTGAACTGTTACTTATACCCTGAAGAATTATTCCGGTCTGTTCCTCAAATACACTGGTAATTACAACGGCAGGATTAGCCTGACCAGTCTCAGTATAATAAGACGGCCCGGCATCATATTCTATAACATGAAAAATATAATTTGTCAACGGTTCCAGTCCGGTGACATTTATACCTGATCCTGTTCCGTTATAAACACAATACCACCCGCTGGTGCCGATTTGCGAACCAGTTCCAAATGCAGGATTAGCAGTATAAACAGTCCCGTTTCCCGGAGAGGCTATCCCGCTTTCACCTTTCCAGGCAAAAACCGCACAGGCTGAACCATTGCCTCTGGTCCAGTTCAATTTTAATGATAACGGTTTAACGCTGTCGGTAAAAACCTGGGATGCCTGTATTGATACAGAATAGGTGAACGTCTGTTCAGCAGCAAATGCGCCGGCGAGCATTCCATTGTCAATAGCCTGTACGCTCCAGTAGAAAGTTGTTTTGTCAGGGTAATTTAATATAAATTGAGTATTTGATCTTGTATTTCCCGGGGCAGCTATCAGCCGTAATCCTGAAGCCAGCGACATAGGTGAAACGACATCACTTCCTCCGGGTGTAGTCCCGATACGTACATTATAACTTAAACCTGCTGAAGGAGTAGTATCATCCGTAACCCCATCCCACTGAAGAGTTACTGATGATCCGTTGCTCGTTGCAGACAATCCTGTTGGTGTCCCCGGGGCACTGTTTGATTGTCCGATGAAGTTCCGATAAATACGTGATATATTATAACCATCAGCACCACCTGTTAACAGGATGTCAAGCTTTCCGTCATTATTATAATCTCCCCAGCCTACAGAGCTGTTTTGGACATTATGAAGTACTATTCCTGGTTGGTAAGTAAACGTATTATCACCATTATTCCTGTATACTTTAGATGATCGACCAGATGAACTCCAGCCTGTAAGAAGAAGATCCGCATAACCATCGTTGTCAAAATCACCCCAGGCTGCTGAACCCCAGCCAACACCTTCCAGTGTTATGCCTGTTTCTTCTGAAAAAGTATTATCACCATTATTATGATAAACTAAAGATCTTGTTGTCCAGGAGTCGTCCCTTCCCGTAATTAAAATGTCTGAATATCCATCATTGTCGTAGTCCATCCAGGCAATGGAAGCGTCGTGAATGCCCTGGAGACTTATTCCGGTTTGTTCTGAAAATGTATTATCTCCGTTGTTCCGGTAAATTTTTGACATTCCCCATCCTGACAGCAAAATATCAAGATCACCATCTCTGTCATAATCACCCCAGTCAACTGAGCCATTATCAACAGCCTGCAGGCTTATACCCGTCTGCCATGTAAAAGTATTGTCTCCATTGTTCCTGTATATTCTGGAAAATGCACCGGAAGTACCGGAACCTGTCAGCAATATATCTGTATAACCATCATTATCATAATCACCCCATGCTGCAGAGCTGTTGCTTACACCTGGCAGAACTATGCCTGTCTGATCTGTAAATGTATTATTACCATTGTTTCTATATATTTTGGAAATCTGCCCGTAATTACCATCACCTGTTAACAGTATATCCGGATAGCCATCATTATTATAATCACCCCAGGCAACAGAACCATTATTTATTCCTTCAAGGATTATCCCGGTTTGTTCACTGAAAGTATTATTTCCATCATTGCGGTATATTTTTGATCTCCCATCTCCGGTCAGCAGAATATCAAGATCACCATCCCTGTCATAATCACACCAGGCTGAAGAAGAATTATTAACCCAATCGAGTGAAATTTCTGCCTGTTCCAGGAGTGGATTTGTCTGCAGCACAGCAGGATTTGACTGGCCGGTTGCGGTATAATATGCTGGTCCGGCATTATATTCTATTACCTGGAAAACATAATATGTAAGTATTTCTAATCCAGTAACTTTTACACTCGATCCTGTTCCGTTATAAACACAATACCAGCCACTTGTACCGATTTCAGATCCGCTGCCAAAGACAGAACCGGCAGTATAGGTTGTAGCATCAACAGGAGTTGCTGAACCGCTGGTACCTGTCTTTGCAAATACAGCGCAGGATGATCCGTTTCCACGTGCCCAGTTCAGAATTAAAGATGAAGTTTTAATACTATCAGCAAAGATATTTGAGGCTTGCAGCGACGTTGAATATGTAAAAGACTGTTCAGAAGCAAAAGGTCCGGCTAAGAATCCGTTGTCAATAGCCTGGACACTCCAGTAAAGCGTGGCTTTTGGAGGATTTTTAAATATAAACTGAGTATTTGACTGAGCATTGCCATGTGCCGGGATCAGTCGTGATCCTGAGGCCAGGGACATCGGAGAGACCACATCACTTGCGTCGGGAGAAGTACCTATACGGATATTGTAACTCATCCCATCCGCAGGAGTGGCATCACCTGTCACTTCGCTCCATTGAAGAGTTACAGATGTCTCATCAACTGTAGCTGATAAACCTCCAGGCGCTCCAGGGGTAATATTGGATGTTGCTATAAAATTTTTATAGATCCTGGTTATGCCTCCATAATCAGATTCACCTGATAACAAAATATCGAGTTTCCCATCGTTATTATAGTCACCCCATTCTGCAGAACAATTACCAACACCTGAAAGAGGAATGCCTGTTTGTTCGGAAAAGGTGTTATCACCATTGTTCCTGTATATCTTTGCAGTTCGTCCGTCATTACAAAAGCCAGCAAGTAAAATATCGAGATAACCATCATTGTCAAAATCGCCCCAGGAAGCTGATCCGAAGTTTATACCTTTCAATGAAAAGCCGGTCAGTTCAGTAAAGTTGTTATTTCCATTGTTATGGTAGATTTTCGATATCTGCGTATTTGTCCATCCTGTCAATAAAATATCCAGATACCCATCATTATCGTAATCTCCCCATGATCCGGTACTCTGAGAGACTCCCTCGAGGTTTATGCCGGTCTGGTCCGTAAATGTATTATCTCCATTATTCCGGTATATTTTTGACACTCCCCAGCCGGTCAGCAAAATATCAAGATTTGCGTCATTGTCATAATCTCCCCATTCTGCTGAACCATTACTCACCCCCTGAATATTAATTCCGCTTTGCAATGTAAAAGTATTATCTCCGTTGTTACTGTATATTCCTGAGAATCCGTTTCCTGTCAATAAAATGTCCTGATCTCCGTCATTGTCATAATCTCCCCACGCCACGGAACTGTTGGAAACACCCTGCAATACAATGCTGGTCTGCTCTGTAAAAGTATTATTTGCATTATTGCGGTATACTCTGGAAATCGTACCAGAAGGACTATTGCCTGTCAACAGTATATCCAGGTAACCATCATTATTAAAATCTCCCCATGCCGCTGAACCCTCGTTTACTGGCTGCAGGATTATACCGATCTGTTCAGTGAATGTATTGCTGCCATCATTCCTGTAAACTTTTGACATATCGTCTCCCGTCAGCAGGATATCAAGGTCTCCATCCCTGTCGTAATCACCCCAGGCTGATGAACTGTTGCTTATGCCCTGCAGGATTATTCCGGTTTGTTCCTCAAATACATGAGTAAGTATTACAACTGGATTAGCCTGACTGGTGCCTATATAATATAACGGCCCGGCATCATATTCTATGACATGAAAAATATAATTCGTTAACGGTTCCAGTCCTGTGACTTTTATGGTTGATCCTGTCCCGTTATAAACACAATACCATCCGCTTGTACCAATCTGTGAACCGCTTCCAAATACAGGATCTGCGCTGTAAACAATCCCGTTTTCCGGTGAAGCTGTTTCGCTTTCACCTTTCTTGGCAAAAACCGCGCAGGCTGAACCATTCCCCCTGGTCCAGTTGAGTTTTAACGATAAAGGTTTAATGCTGTCGGTAAAAACATTTGAAGCCTGGATAGATACAGAATAGGTGAATGATTGTTCTGCAGCAAATGATCCTGCCATGAAACCGTTATCAATAGCCTGTACACTCCAGTAGAAAGTAGTTTTATCAGGACGGCTCAGCACATATTGAGTATTTGATCTTGTATTTCCCGGAGAGGGTAACAAGTGCAAACCTGATACCAGTGACATTGCAGAAACAACTTCACTGCCTCCGGGAGTTGTGCCAATACGTACATTGTAACTTAATCCGGCCGAAGGAGTGAAATCATCCGTAACTGCGTCCCATTGAATAGTAACTGAAGTATCGTTGCTGGCAGCAGACAATCCTGTCGGGATTCCCGGGGCACTATTGGATTTTACAATGAAGTTTCGATAAATCCGGGCTACATTATAACCATTGGCACCTCCAGTCAACAGGATATCAAGCTTCCCGTCATTGTCATAATCGCCCCAGACCGCACAACCGTTTACAATACCAGGAAGAACTATTCCGGTTTGCTCTGAAAATGTATTATCTCCATTATTCCTGTATACTTTGGATAATTGGCCGGAATTACCCCAACCCGTCAGAAGGATATCAGTATAGCCATCATTGTCAAAATCTCCCCAGGTTGCTGAACCCCAGGCAACATCATCCAGAATTATACCAGTCTGCTCTGTGAAAGTATTATCACTATTATTGTGGTAGACTTTAGATATCATACCAACAGAATTATCGTAACCTGTCAATAATATATCGGGATAACCATCATTATCATAGTCACCCCAGGCTGCTGATGCTCCGTCGTTAGTTGGCTGAAGGCTAATGCCGGTTTGTTCGGTAAAAGTATTATTGCCCTCGTTGCGATATATCCCGGTAAATCCCCATCCGCTAAGCAGAATATCGAGATCAGCATCATTATCATAATCACCCCAGTCTACTGAGCCATTATCGACACCTTGCAGGTTTATTCCTGTCTGCCATGTAAAAGTATTATTACCGTTATTACTATATATTCTCGTAAATCCATTCCCTGCCAGTAAAATGTCCGGGGCCCCGTCATTATCATAATCTCCCCATTTTACTGATGCGTTCGCGACTCCCGGTATATCCCCTATGTCGATTTGTTCTGTGAAAGTATTGTCGCCATTGTTGCGATAAACCTTGGAAACACGTCCATAAGGACCATCTCCGGTTAACAGTATATCAGGATAACCATCATTATTATAATCGTCCCATGCTACCGAACTGTTATTTACTCCCTCCAGGATTATACCAGTCTGCTCGTTAAAGATATTACTACCATCATTGCGGTAGATTTTTGACCAGCCATCTCCTGTAATTAAAATATCCAGGTCTCCGTCCCTGTCGTAATCACACCATTCTGACGAGCTCTGACCTGGTGTCGCCAGGGCTATATCTGTCTGCTCGACGAATGCGTTTGTCTGTAATGTTGAAGGATTATTTTCAGATATTCCGGTATAATATGATGGTCCGGCATCATACTCTATTACATGGAAAACATAATAAGTAAGTGTCTCCAGTCCTGTAACTTTTACGCTGGATCCTGTTCCGTTATAAACACAGTACCAGCCGGTTGTGCCAATTTGATCACCACTTCCAAAAACAGGATTGGCGGTATAGGTTGTAGCATCAGCAGGAGTTGCTGAACCGCTGGTACCTGTTTTGGCAAATACCACGCAGGCTGAACCGTTACCTCTTGTCCAGTTCAGAATTAAAGATGAAATTTTAATACTGTCAGCAAAGACATTTGAGGCTTGCAGCGATGTTGAATATGTAAAAGACTGTTCAGAAGCAAAAGGCCCGGATAAGAATCCGTTGTCGATAGCCTGAACACTCCAGTACAGTGTTGTTTTTGGAGGATTTTTGAGAATAAACTGTGTATTTGACTGAGCATTGCCAAGCATGGGTACCAGTCTTGATCCGGAGGCAAGAGACATTGGAGAAACGACATCACTTCCACCCGGAGAAGTGCCGATACGAACATTATAACTCATCCCACCGGCAGGTGTGGCATCCCCGGTAACCTCGTTCCACTGAAGAGTAATGGATGATTCATTGCTTGCGGACGATAATCCTCCTGGTGCCGCCGGCGCAGTATTTGATGTTATATATGAATTTTGATAAATTTTGGTTACACCCCCGTTCTGAATATCACCTGATAACATAATATCAAGTTTCCCATCATTGTTGTAGTCACCCCAGGCTGCAGAGCTGCTGCCGACACCGGTAAGGACTATTCCTGTCTGCTCTGAAAAGGTATTATCTCCATTATTTCTGTATACTTTGGAAATTGGTTTGTCAGGGCCATAACCTGTAAGTAAGATATCAAGATACCCGTCATTGTCAAAATCTCCCCACGCTGCTGAACTATTCCAGGTTTCAGTCAGTAAAATGCCGGATTGTTCAGAAAAAGAATTATTTTGGTCATTACGGTATACTTTTGAACTTCCGTTTCCTGCCAGCAGAATATCGAGCCATCCATCATTGTTATAATCTCCCCAGGATGATGATCCCCATGAGACGCCATGAAACGGCAGTCCGGTTATCTCAGTGAAAGTATTGTCACCGTTATTGCGGTAAATTCTGGAACTATTCCAGCCAGTAATCAAAATATCAAGATCACCGTCATTATCGGAATCACCCCAGGCTGCAGAACTCTCATCAACGCCTTGCAGTACAATTCCTGTCTGCCATGTAAATGTATTATTGCCATTATTGCTGTATATCCTGGCAAATCCATTCCCTGTCAGCAAAATGTCCTGATCTCCATCGCTATCATAATCCCCCCATATTGCTGAACCGTCATCCACTCCGGGAAGGGTTATGATAGTCTGATCAGTAAAAGTATTGTCGCTATTGTTGCGGTATACCTTTGAAACAGCTCCTGAGGGACCATTACCTGTTAACAGTATATCAGGGTAACCATCATTATCATAGTCTCCCCAGGCAACCGAACTGTTACTCACGTTTTCCAGGACTATACCTGTCTGTTCAGTAAAAGTATTGCTTCCCTCATTACGGTATATTTTTGTCATACCGTCACCTGTCAGAAGTATATCCAGATCTCCATCCCTGTCATAATCAGCCCATGCTGCTGAACTGTAACCGATACCTTGAAGCGTTATCGCGGTTTGTTCTTCAAATGCATTTGACTGTAAAACAGACGGATTGGCTTCCCCTGTCTGGGTAAAATACAATGGACCTGCATCGTATTCAAAAACCTGGAAAATATATTCTGTCAATGGTTCCAGTCCTGTAACCTTAACTGTTGACCCTGATCCGTTGTAAATACAATACCATCCGGTTGTGCCGATTTGCATCCCGTTCCCAAACTCCGGATCAGCAGTATAGGTTGTATTATCCACGGGCGATGCAGTGCCGCTATCGTCTTTCTTTTCAAAAACCACACAGGCCGTGCCATTTCCCCTGGTCCAGTTCAACTGTAATGAAGATGGTTTTATGCTGTCAGCAAAAATCTGTGAAGCCTGCAGGGAATAGGAATAGGTCAATGACTCTTCAGTAGCAAATCCGCCTGCAAGGAATCCGTTGTCAATAGCCTGAACACTCCAGTATAAGGTGGTTTTGGGAGGATTTTTCAGAATGAATGAAGTATTTGATCCGGCATTGCCGAAACAGGGCAACAGGTGTGATCCGGCATCAAGCGACACTGGAGAAACCACATCGCTTCCACCGGGCGTGGTGCCGATACGGACGTTATAACTCATTCCCGTGGAAGGTGTGGCATCACCTGATACTCCGTTCCATTGAAGAGTAACAGATGTTTCGTTGCTGGAAGAAGACAATCCTGTGGGAGATGCCGGAGCACTATTGGCTGTTGAAGTAGTGTTTTGATATATTTTGGAAATGATGCCGCTGCCTGTGTTACCAGTTAACAGGATATCGAGTTTACCATCATTATTGTAATCGCCCCAGGCTACAGAGCTGCCATCGACATTGGTAAGGATTATGCCTGTTTGCTCGGAGAAAGTGTTGTTACCGTTGTTACGGTATATTTTAGATACTAATTCGCTAGAAACAAAACCCGTTAATAAGATATCCAGGTAACCATCGTTGTCAAAATCACCCCAGGCTACCGAACCATTTTGAACTCCAGTTAATGGTATATCGGTTTGCTCTGAGAAGCTGTTATTTCCATTGTTGCGATAAATTCTCGACAGCCAGTCTGAACCTGACCATCCTGTAAGTAAAAGATCCGGATAGGTATCGTTATCGTAATCACCCCATGCTGCTGATGGACCATGAATCTCCTGAAGGATGAGGTTCGTTTGTTCAGTAAAAGTATTATCCCCGTTATTCCGGTAAATTCTTGTACTCCCCCACCCGGCCAATAAAATATCGAGATCTCCGTCCCTGTCATAATCACTCCAGGCTACGGAGCCGGAACTTAAGTATGCCAGTTTGATTCCTGCCTGCCATGTAAATGTATTATCACCATTGTTGCGGTAGACCCTGGAAACTATATAGCCAGGTCCAGTCCCTGTCAGAAGTATATCCGGATACCCATCATTATCGTAATCGCCCCAGGCTACAGAACTTGCAGAAATACCTGGCAAGACTATATCAGTCTGATCTGTAAATGTATTGTCACCATTGTTACGGTATACTTTGGAAACTGGTCCTGAAGAACCATCCCCTGTTAAAAGGATATCAGGATAGCCATCATTATCGTAATCGCCCCAGGCTGAAGAACCATTACTTATACCTTCGAGTGTTATGCCGGTTTGTTCATTAAAAGTATTACTGCCGTCATTGCGGTATATTTTTGACATCCCGTCACCCGCAAGTAAAATGTCAAGGTCACCATCCCTGTCGTAATCACACCAGGCTGCAGAACCCGTTTGAATTCCTGGTAGTATTATATCGGCTTGTTCAACAAAAGTCTGAGAAGACAAATCCAGAACTATTGCCGATAGTAATGATATTAAAACCAGTTTTTTTGAAGGATTGTTTCTCATTAAGCAGGCCTCAGAAAGAAAAACTTCATAATTTACACAGATTTAATAATGTATACAACTTTTTTCCAAATTGTTTGACCAAAGGTGAGATTGCGGGGATGAAGAACTGATGTAATCCATGCCAACCTTGATCACATCGAATTATATGTAAGTCAAAAAATTCAGGCAAAAAACAGTCATGTCTTTAAAATGTAGTAACTTTAGGTTTACTATATCGTGATTTGATTAACTGTTGGTACAGGATTTGATTGACAGGCATCAGGTGTCAGACCACAGGCGTCAGGATATTCTTAAAATGATTCCGGCAGCCGGTCGCCCTTTGATAAACTATTTATATTCATAAAATACTATAAAGTCATGTCACCAAGAAGATTATTATTTGTATTTGGATTTTTCCTTATAACTGCTGTTATAATTGCCCAGGAAAAATCCACTCCTGCTTATTACAGCTTCAGCAAGGGATTGAGAACACAGTACATCCTGCAGGATGACTTCAGCAAGTTCAACAATTACTGGCTTCTTGGCATCGAAGAAAATAGCTGGTCGGAAAGCATTGAAGACGGCCACCTTGTTTTCCAGTCGCTGACAAACAAATCAAAAGAAGACCTTCTTCCGGCAATAATCGACCAGAAACGCGACTTTGAAATCGAAACTTCAATACGCTTTGTCGAGGGCCAAATGGATAAGGGATATGGCCTCCAGTGGGGAAAATCCGTTAACCCGATTCGCCAATTCGATTTTCTTCTTACCGGTGGAGGACATTACACTATTGACAAATATGACGGGCAATTCTCAGATTATGTACCCTTTACTCTTTCCGACAACGTTAACAGGTATGCATTCAACAAGCTGACCGTGAGAAAAGTATCGGATAAATATTACTTTTTCCTTAACGAAAAGCTTGTCCATTCAATGCCTTTTGAGCCATTCTTCGGCAATCTGCTGGGATTCCAGGTGGGCGATAATTCAACAATAATGATCGACCATATCGATATCGCTTACCTTGATGAGGGAAAGGATGAAAAATCAAAGGTCCTTATTATGGACTACAATTTTATTACCACCAGCGATAAAGTGGCAATCGGCAAAGCTGTTACTTTAACGGTTAATGTCACCAATGTGGGAAATAAAGATGCTTCAAACCTGTCAATCAGCTATAAAGTCCCTGAGAATATTGAAGTTGTAGATTTTAAGAAAGTCCCTTCACTTAAAGCCGGAGAGGAGCAATTGCTTATACTTCAGTTCTTCGCAACCAAAAATTACACCGACTCAATAATACCGGTCAGTTTTCAGATCGCAGGAGCGGATATTACCAATGTAAATGACCTTGATCTTTCAGTTGAGGTTGATAAGCCGGTCCGAAAGGAGATTGATAAATCGCTGGCACAGAATTTCAGCGAATTCCGCGGAGGGAATGACCCGCTTAAAGGACTGAACGTCGCTCAGGCAATGAAATCTGTTCAGGTAGGCGAATATTATGCTCTCATTATCGGCATTGACCAGTACACGGGCGATTGGCCTCAGCTGCAAAATGCCGTTAATGATGCTAAGAGTGTCGCCGAGACCCTCTCCTCAAAATATACATTCCATTACCTGAAAACACTCTATAACAAAGATGCTACCCGTGATAATATTCTTAAGGAATTTGAATGGCTTTTGCATAATGTAAAATCCAATGACAATGTTTTCATTTATTATTCTGGACACGGGGAATACCTTGAGAACATGGACAAGGGATTCTGGGTCCCGAGCGATGCTGCTTCAAAGACGATTTCAAAATATATCTCCAATGAGGATATCCGGTCATTCCTTTCAGGGATCAACTCAAAACATACTCTTCTTGTTACCGATGCCTGCTTCAGCGGCGATATCTTCAGAGGAAAAACCATGACAATACCTTATGAGAATTCTACCAAGTACTACCAGAAAATATATTCGCTCAACAGCAGGAAAGCGCTTACTTCCGGTGGTGTTGAACCGGTCATGGACAAGGGCAAGGAAGGACATTCAGTATTTGCATATTATTTCCTTCAGGCCCTGGCCAAAAACTCCGAGAAATATTTTGATGCAGGTCAGGTTTTTGAATCTCTGAAGATCCCGGTAGTCAATAACTCATCCCAGACACCGGCATACAGTCCTATAAGAAATGCAGGCGACGAAGGAGGTCAGTTCATTTTCATGTTAAAATAAAAACCTCTTAGCCTGAAGAAATGTGATGTATAAAAGAGCCCTGATTTTTGTTGCCCTGCTGATATTGCTTCAGGGTGAATCGTTTCCCCAGCAATATTTTTTCAGGAAATACTCTGTTGAGGAAGGACTTCCGCAATCAACGGTATATTGTATAGTAGAGGACAGCCGTGGCTTCATCTGGATGGGTACCGATGGAGGCGGCCTTTCACGTTTTGACGGAACAAAGTTTGAAACATTTACCAAAGCCGACGGCCTTTCTGACAACGTTATCAGATCACTTTTTGAAGACAGCAGAGGCAATATATGGATCGGGACATTCACTGGTCTGACACTCTATGACGGGAAGAAATTTACTGCTTTCACAGAAGAACAGGGTTTATCCGGAACATCTGTCCTGAAAATAACAGAAACCAGCAACGGAATAATATGGGTTGGAACAAACGACAGGGGGCTTGTGGCCATACAGCCAGGCGACTCTCTGAAAATAACAAACTTCTCGATTGATAATGGACTGATCAGCAATTTCATTTTTGATATACACGAAGATGCCGATAATCGTTTATGGCTTGCGATGGTTGGCGGGGTTAACATTCTCACCTTCTTAAAGGCTGATACCCTGGCAATAGAAAATATTGAGGACCCCATTATACCTTCTGACATTATACTTTCCGTTGAGCCGGGAAATGACGGAACATTTTGGCTGGGAAGCTATGGCGACGGACTTTTCAGGGCAATCCCCGGAAAAGAAAATCAGGAGTACGAAGTAGTAAAGTCACAAATAAATGACATATATCCGGGACTTATAATCTGGGACATATTATCCCGGGAAAATGGTGAAATATGGCTTGCATCCAATAACAACGGCATTATAAGGATCGTAAATGATAAAATTGCCGGTGAATTCACAAGGGACAACGGACTCCCTTCAAACCAGATTCTTAATATACTCCGGGATAGTGAGGGCAATACATGGATGGCTTCTTTCGGACAGGGTTCAATAATGTTCAGTGATGAAAAATTCCTTTCGTATGGTGCCGCGGATGATATAACAGGCAATCAGGTGCTGAGTATCTTTATATTGAATGATGATATGTTTTATACGGCTACCGAAGAGGGTTTCACATGTTTCAGAAAAACCGGGGACCGGATCCGTAAATTAAGACATTATTCACTTGCACAGGGCTTGAATAATGTAGGAGCCACAACGATTGCTGAATACAAAGACAAATTACTAATCGGTACCAACAATGGCATCAATGTTTTTGACGGCAGCAATCTTTCTCCTTTTCAGTATAATTACCGGCTGCCTGATCTCAAGATAAATGCGCTTTTTACCGACAGCCATAGCAATCTGTGGATAGGAACAGGAGGAGGCTATGGTAAATTCACAGGCGATAACCTGTTCACAATGAGCGAGGACGAGGGTTTGATCAACAACGAGGTTCAGACTATTATTGAAGATTCCAAAGGCAGAATCTGGATGGGAACATTCAAAGGCCTGGTAAAACTGGAAGATACTATTTATACCGATTTCAATGAAGAGGATGGGCTCACGTTCCAGCGTATCAATTCTCTTGCTGAAGACCCTGCAGGAAATATCTGGATAGGCACTTTCGGGGGAGGAATATTCAGATTCAACGTATATTCCGATTCAGTTCCGATATCTCTCCTGGCAACAAAGGGAGTCCTTTCCTCCGGGACAGTCAACTCTCTTCTCTTCATAAGCGGAACAAAAGTAATTGCAGGAACTGATAAAGGATTTGATCTAATTGAACTTGATGATAAACAGTCAATTATAAGAGTGATCCCATATGGCAGCAAAGATGGGTTCACAGGCGGAGAGAACAATACAAATTCCATCGTCAGGGATAATACCGGACTGATATGGTTTGGTACAAAAAACGGTATCATAAGATTCAACCCGGCTGTGGATGTAAATTATAATATCCAGCCGAAAACCGATATAACTTCCATCAAACTCTTTTTTGAGGATGTTGACTGGAAATCGAGAGATTTTACTCTCTACAAATGGTCAGAACTTCCTGAAAATCTTGTTTTGTCACACAAAGACAACCATGTTACATTTGAATATACCGGACTCGATTTCAACAATCCCGATGACCTTACGTTTTCATATCGTCTTGACAGAAGCGGCACAGGTGATTGGTCCCCGTTTACATCTTCCAGAAGCATATCATCCTCCGATCTGCGGCCGGGCAATTACACTTTCAGCGTCAGGGCAAAGAACAAATACGGTATAACAGGTGAAACTGTGCAATACAGTTTTCTGATAAAACCTCCTTTCTGGAAAACCAAATGGTTTATTGTTTTATCAATGTTAACTGCGTTTCTGGCAATAGCCGCATTTGTGAGGTACAGGGAAAGAAAGCTTATTGAAGAAAAAATTAAGCTCGAAAAGATTGTTGAAGAGAGGACCCGGGAAGTAGTGGAACAAAAGGATGAAATAGCAAGACAAAGAGATATAGTTACATATCAGAAGAAGGAAATAACCGACAGCATCCAGTACGCAGAGACAATTCAAAGAGCGGTCCTTCCTGAAGAAGGTATTCTTAAAAGCAGCTTCCATGATTATTTTATCCTGTTCCGTCCAAAGGATATTGTGAGTGGTGACTTTTTCTGGATGTCAAAAAGAGGCGATAATATTATATTTACAGCTGCTGACTGTACCGGACATGGTGTGCCGGGAGCATTTATGAGCATGCTGGGTGTAAGCTTCCTTAATAAAATTGTTAATGAATCAGGGATTATCCAACCTGCCAGGATATTGAATGAACTGCGTGACAATGTAATACTGTCGCTTAAGCAGAAAGGGACTCACGAAACAAGTAAGGATGGGATGGATATGGCTATCTGCTCAATTAATCTGAAAAACCTCCGTCTGCAGTTTGCCGGTGCAAATAATCAAATGATCCTGTTCAGGAAAGAAAACAGTGAATTCAAGATCATAGAAAAAAGAGGTGACGGAATGCCGGTCGGAGTCTATTCAAGAATGAGCGAATTCACACTTCATGAAATTGATATCCGGGAGGGAGATACCATCTATCTCTTTTCTGACGGCTTCTGTGATCAGTTTGGCGGACCCGGCGGAAGAAAATTCATGAAGCCCAGGTTTACACAAATGCTCCTCGAAAACCAGAAGATTGATATGTGCTCACAGAAGGAAGTGTATGAAAAAATCCTGAATGAATGGATCAGCTATCCATCAGACGAACCTGTAGAACAGATCGATGACATAATCTTGCTCGGGATAAGGATATAATCGATCGTGCAATCCCAATTTCTTCTGCCTTTAAGAACTTTATGAACCTTTGACTTTACAGACTTTTATGCTGTTTTCCTGTACCGGTTGACTGCAAGTGCGGTGAATGCAACGGCTATCAGTATCAGTGAATAGATATCCCTGCTGATATCCTGAAATGTTGATCCCTTAAGCATCACCATCCTGTTAATGCGCATTACATAAGCAGCAGGATTTATCAGATCAAACTTTTGTGCCCATACAGGCATACTCTCCAGAGGAGTAAAAATGCCGCTCATTAGTACAAAAATTATTATAAAGAAGAATGCCGTGAACATGAATTGTTGTTGTGTGCTTGAAAAAGTTGACATAAACAGGGCAAGACCAAGAACTGCTATCAGGAAAATAGTTGAGCCCAGAAAAAGAAGGGCAATGTTGCCCTCAAAGGGTATGTTGAAAGTCAGTTTTCCTATGATTAATCCAACAGCGAGGTCTATAAGTCCGATAATCAGGAAGGGTACCATTTTGGCTATTATGAAATGATATTTTTTAACAGGTGTAACATTTATCTGTTCAATAGTCCCGCTTTCTTTTTCCTTTACCATATTAAGTCCTGCAAGAATGAATCCGATTGCCAGGACAAGTATCCCAAGTACCCCTGGCAGCATATAATATTTATAATTAAGCAATTCGTTGTACCAGTATCTGTTTGTAACCTGTATCTGCGGGACAGATGCAAAAGTGTTACTACCGATATTTTCGGAGAGGATGTTCATATTGTAATCACGGATCACTCCGTTCAGGTAAGCCCACGACAGCTGGGCATTTACAGCATTGATGGCATTTACAGAGACTAATAACTTGCCTGGATTTCCTTTTCCGGTTTCTTTCCCGAAGCCTGATGGTATCTGTAGTACCAAATCACATTTGCCTTTGTTCAACAGATTATTGGCTTCCTGCTCAGAGAAAGTTGAGAATTTGACTTTAAAAAATGTTGATCCTTCCAGCTGACTTACCAGTCCTCTCGATTCGGTTGTCATGTCTCTGTCAATTATGCATAGCTTTACATTCTTGATCTCGAATGTTACTGCAGGGACCAGTATCAGCATCTGAACGATAGGAACACCAAAAATTGCCTTTCCGATAAATTTATCCCTGAATATCTGGATGAATTCCTTTCTAATAAGATAAAATATAGTTCTCATATTCAATAATTTTGAGCCCCTGTACCATTAAGCTGTTGTGCCTTTGTACCGTTCATCCAAGTCTTATTCTGAAATTCCTTATACTCAGTCCTATAAATGCCAGGGTAAAGGCTACCAGTATCAGAGTTTCCTTCCAGACATACAGAAATCCCGTCCCCTTGATCATTATATTTTTTATGATTACAATAAAATATCGCGGAGGGAATATTGCACTGATCCATCCATAAATTTTCGCCATATTCTCGATAGGGAAGATGAATCCGGAGAGCAAAATTGTCGGCAGCATCATACCTACCATCGAGATAAAGATCGCCTGCTGCATGGTTTTTGAAACTGTTGAAATTAAAATCCCAAGTGAAAGGCTCATCAGAATATAGAGCATCGACTCGGCTAGAAGCAGTATCAGACTTCCCTTAATCGGCAAACCAAATACAAACCATGAAAGCAGTAGTATCATTATCACATCGATAATGGACAGAATAAAATAAGGGAGTACTTTACCCAGTATAATTTGTACCGGTTTCAGCGGCGAAACGAGCAGGACCTCCATAGTACCAAATTCCTTTTCGCGGGTAATGGTTATGGATGTCATCAGAGCACAGATAAGTATCATTATCAGGGTTATAACTCCAGGCACAAACATGAAATGACCTTTTAGAGAAGGATTATAGAACATCCTCACTTCTGGCTGAACCAGAAGTGTCCCGGCAGCTTGTGTCCCTGCCAGTTCCCTGTTGAAATCGGTTACAATCGCTGTGACATAATTTGTAATAAGTGTTGCCATATTGGGTTCAGAGCCATCTGTGATTATGCTTATAGCTGCTTTGCCTTCGCTGATAAGTTTCCGGCCAAAATCCTTTTCAAAGATTATTACTGCTTTGGTTTTGTTTTTCCGGAGTACCTTATCAATATCATTGTAATTCAGGAGCGTTTCACTCCTCCTGAAAAAACCGGATGAACATATTTTATCGGATACTTTTTGCGTCATTTCATCTTTGGAAAGATCAAGAAACGCTACCGGGGCATTTTTCAGGTCAGTGCTTACAACAAATCCGAATAAAAGTATCTGAGCGGCAGGGATCCCGAACAGGATTATCAGTGTCCTTACATCCCTGAATATATGCAGGAACTCTTTCTTGACAAATCCAAGGAATCGATTCATTATAAATAATTTATTATCTTCTTACTATTTCCCACGTACTCACCCCCTTCCTTCGCTCCGCTCAGGACTCCCCCTCTCTGCTAAAGCAAAGAGGGGGAAAGTCCTCATATACAGCTTCTTGCCCCCCTCTTTACGAAGCAGAGAGGGGGGATGGGGGGTGAGTACCTTCTGGTCTTGCAATCTTCACAAACACTTCCTCAACCGATCCGGCACTGTATTGTTTCTTCAGCTCGGCAGGAGTATCAATTGCCACTATTCTTCCCTCACTCATTATTGAGACCCGGTCACAGTATTCAGCTTCATCCATATAATGTGTAGTCACAAAAACTGTAATACCCCTTCCTGCTGCTTCATAGATCATTTCCCAGAACTGCCGGCGTGTTATAGGATCCACTCCACCGGTGGGTTCATCGAGAAAAACAATTTTGGGTTCATGCAGAACAGCTACTGAAAATGCAAGCTTCTGCCTTAACCCGAGGGGGAGATCTGAGATTAACCTGTCACCGTATTCTCTGAAATTCAGCTTATCAAGAAGGAGATCGGTCCTTTCCCTGATCAATGTCTTTCTCATCCCGTATATTCCGCCATAAAGCATGATGTTCTCCTTCACAGTCAGATCCGCATAGAGTGAAAATTTCTGGCACATATAACCGATATTCTTCTTTATCTGTTCCGGTTGTTTTTTTGCATTAAATCCTGCAACAATAACTTCTCCCGATGTTGGTTCCGACAAACCTGAAAGTATCCTGATTGCTGTTGTCTTTCCAGCTCCGTTTGCGCCCAGGAAGCCAAATATCTCACCTTCATAAACCTCAAAGCTCAGGTTATCATTTGCTGTGAAGCTTCCGAACTTCTTCACCAGGTTGCGAACTGATATTACTGCCTTTTCTGTCATTTTAACATCCCCCCGTCCCCCTTCAAAGGGGGAGTATCAGGTGTTTCCATCAACTCGAGGAATCTGTCCTCAATTCCTGCCCTGGTTTCATTTATCTCAACGTTGCTGATGCCCATCCCGTTGAGATACTCATATAAGGAATTGTCGAATTCATCGCTCCTGAAAGTGACATGAACCGAATCTCCGAATGGATATGCAGTTACTGTGCCGGGAAAGTTCCTCAATGCATTTATCAGTTTGTACTTTTCCACAGCTTTTGCACTGAAGAGTTTCCTGCTGAATTCCTCTCTGATTTTTTCCGGTTGATTAATCGAAAGTATATGCCCTTCCTGAATAAGTGCCACCCTGTCACATCTCATTGCCTCATCCATATAAGGAGTTGATACAACAATTGTTATATTATGTTGTCGTAGTTTTTTAAGCATCTCCCAGAATTCCAACCTTGAGACAGCATCAACACCTGTAGTGGGTTCATCAAGGATAAGAAGTCCTGGCTTATGGATGAGAGCGCATGATAATGCCAGCTTCTGCTTCATTCCTCCGGAGAGTTTGCCTGCCAGTCTCTTCTTAAATGGTTCAATGTGCGAATAGATATCCGAAATAAGATCGTAGTTTTCTTCAACTGTCGTCCCAAAGACAGTAGCATAGAAATTCAGGTTCTCCTCAACCGAAAGGTCATGGTAAAGACTGAACCGCCCCGGCATGTATCCAATGTTCTTACGGAGCTCTTTAAACCCGGTTCTGCAATCGAGCCCCATGACCGTCATTTTGCCCTCGTCAGGGAGGAGCAATGTTGTTATGATCCTGAAGAGTGTTGTCTTACCGGCCCCGTCCGGGCCAATGAAACCGAATATCTCGGATTCATTTACTGAAAAAGAAATATTCTTCAGAGCTTCAGTCTCCCCGAATATTTTATATATGCCCGATGATTCAACAGCTTTCTGCATGGATCTTTCAGAATATTGCTTCTCCCGGCATTCCCGATTTCATGGTGCCGTCATTCTTTACATCAATGGTAACTGCATAAACAAGGGTTACACGCTCCTCTTTTGTCTGGATTATCTTGGGAGTGAACTCTGCCTTGCCCGAAATGTAACTTATCATCCCGGGAAATGAGCTGTAATCTTTCTTTCCGTCATCGATTCTTACCGTACATTCCTCCCCGATTTTAAGACCCCCCAACTGAGCTCCGCTGATATAGACTTTCAGTTTCATCAGCGAGAGATCAGCAATTTTTACTAGCGGTTTGCCAGCGGCGGTCATCTCCCCTGCTTCAGAATACTTTTCAATTATAGTTCCTTTAAGAGGACTTTTAACGCTGCTTCGTTTAACCTGTTCGTTCAGAGTTGCTTTTTTTGATTCGTACACCGACAATTCTGCCGCGATCGATATCTTTTGAGTATTGTTAGCAGCTATCTGCTTCTGCAGAACCGCTACCTGCCCGGTGAGGTCATCATACTGCTTTTTGGTCGCAGCATCATCTTTCAGCATATTTTCTATCCTGGCAATATTGACGTTGAGATTCGCTATCTGCTGATTCAGGATTTCATTCTGCGCCCCTATTGTGTTTATGCGAGTCCTGACACTCTTCATCCCGGCATTTATCTCAGCTTTCTGGAGATGGAACAGTGTAGTATCGATAATGGCTATCTCTGATCCCTTCTCAATTTCCGATCCTTCAGTTACCTTAAATCTCAGGATCCGTCCGCTGGTCTCTGAAGAGACAATTACTTCGGTCGCTTCAAAGGTTCCGTATGCATCTGCCTCTCCGGTTTTATTTTTACAGCCTGTGAGGATCACCGCTGTTGCTAGTAGTAATAACCTGGTTTTCATATTATTAAAGGAATAGTTTATCATTATTCTATCTCTTTTCCACATATATTTAAGTATTCTATTCTTGCCATCGCAAGGTTTATTTTATGTATTTCGAAATTTATTAGAGCCTGTTTTTCGGAATTCAATTCATTCATGTATTCAGTGGCAGTAATTGTACCGTTTTCATATTGAGATTCTGTAGCGTCCGTGATCCTTTTCCTGATCTCGATAAGTTCAGAGTCTGATTCCAGAAGGGATTTCAGGCTTGATATTTCCGCACCTTTTGCATCAAGAAGCCTTTTGAGGTTATCTGTCAGATCGGTTTTCCTGCTGTCAATTATTCCCTGTTGCAGGTTAATCACCTGTTTTTCATTCTTTGCCTTGTTCCAGTCGAAAATATTCCATTTCAGCCCGGCTCCGAGAATATAATAGGGAGCAAATTCATCTTTAAAGAAATTGCTGCCCGGAGGATTCCCGTAGCCCAGCGTGGCAAATCCAAAAGCCTTTGGCATCCTTTTGCTTTGTATTATCTGAAGGGTCGCATCAAGCTGTTCTTTCCTGAGGTCAAATATCTGCAATTCCGGACGTGATAATTCACCAGTAAGCTCTTCTTCAGGCGCCGGAAGGACAAATTCTGTGGAAGCATCGATTTCAGTCCCTGTGAGGCTTGACAATATTTTCACCATCGATGCTTTCCTTATCCCGTTTTCGCTCAGCTGTTGATCAAGCTTTATCTTTTCAGAGGCAAGAACATCTATATCCGATTTTAATAAGACACCGCTGGCAAGTGCAGAATTCATTGAAGCAATGCGCTTGTTTATCAGCTCCAGGTAGTTTTGCAGCAGCTCCTTCTGTCTGTCAAGAAGCAGCAAATTGAAATAATACCCGTTTATCTGTCCGCGAAGTTTATAAAGGTCCGTTTCAGTTTGTTTCTCATTAATATTAAGATCTGCCTTCTCAAGAGCCCTTGCGCCTTTTATCACACCTCCATCATAAATGACCTGGTTGATATCCAGTGTTATTTTATACTGTTCGTGAGGCAATGGATCAATCAGGTCCGCTATGCCCATAATTGGCAATGATCCAAGTATATCAGTCATATCCACCACTGATGAGTTATAGATGAAGCTACCGTTGGCATCAAGTGTCGGCAGCCAGCCTTTTGCAAGGTTTTTATCTTTAAGCTGCCATATATCAGTGTAAGCTATTTTCTCCGCGGTAACCGGGGCAACTGCATAAGCCTTTTCATAACACTCTTTGAGAGTCATTATCTTTTGTGAAAAAGCTGATATCGGAGCCAGCATAATAAACAAGATCAATAACTTCTTTTTCATTTTTTTGTATTTTATCTTTTTACCCTTTTACTTCTTTATTGCTTTAATCACAAAATCAGCCGCGTACTCCTTCCTCTCCTCAATATACTCATCAAAATTGTATCCCATTTTTTCCATAATACTCGTAATCAGCGCTTTGCCGGCAAACGGGAAGACACTCATTGCAACAATTGAAGTCATTAACTGTGGAATTGTTTCTCTTGTTATATTATATTTTGCAAACTCTTCTTTATGTTGTTTTTCGAGAGTTGTCCATAATTTATTAATATCAATACTCTGGATCAGCTTCTTGATTCTTTCAGGATTTCGGTTTACTTCGTTCAAAAGGAATGCAGGAAGCCTTGGATTCTTTTGCAGGAAAGTAATATGCTCCCTGAAGAAGAACCTTATCTTCTCTTCCAGGGAAAGATTCTCATCAAATACCGGGGCAAATTTCTTGAACATCTGCCCGGCAATCATTTCAAAAACTGCATTGAAAAGATGGTCTTTGGTACGATAATAATAATGCAGCAACGACTTGTTTATCCGGGCATGATCGGCAATATCCTGCATGCGGGCACCATCCATCCCTTTTTCAATGAATACCTCAGTGGCTGATTCAAAGATCTTTTCTTCTGTTTGCCTGTCTCTCTCTGCCATATCTTTTGACCGTTAGGTTTAACCAAATAAATAAACTATATAGTTTAACCATTTGGTCAATATTAAAACAGATTTTTATTAAATGCAAATTTTTTTAAGATCTTTTTGGGAATTTCTATGAGAATTTAAAGATATAGGCAAAAAAATGCCAGAAAGAGACCAGGAAAATGACAGATGAACCAATAATATCGAGGATTATTAATTGTTTACTTGTCTCCGGGTATCTTAAGTAAATCAAGGAAAACACAATTCGCAGAAACAGTTGAGATGCAAAGAAAAGGAATACCCTCAGCCCGTAGATATTCCAGTTATAAGCCTCAGCCACTCTACCTCTGAGAATTAATGAAAAACTGTGTGAGAGTCCGCATGACACACAGGGTTCTCCTGTGAGTTTCTGGTGGAGGCAGGTTATCGGGTAATTGTCTTTTTCAGGGGAAAAAATGCCGAAATAAAGCATCATAAGCAATATTATTCCTGTGAAGACAATATTTAATACCAGGTAAGGCTCTGATTTAAGCCTTACCTGAGACGGGATATTAAAAATGTTACTTATTGTCCAGGGTGTCATTGCCCTCGGCATTCTCTTTTTCAAGATCTTCCAGCGCCTGCTCCCGATCTTTCTTGCCGGCATTTGTGTTTATTTCGATTTTCTCACCGCCACTCTCTATTTTAATAGAGACATTGGCATCCTCAAGGTCTTTAAGTACTTCCTGCTGAACATCAGTTATTATCTCTTCAATTTTGCTGGGCCATTTGTCAGCTTTTTCTGCAATTTTGCCGGCAACGAAAACCTGCGAGAACGAGATCAGTGAGGCTACTATACCAATTATCAGGGCTGCCAGAAGCACTCCGCGGGGGGAATCAGTACGGGATGCATTTGAAAGCCCGACTGATGCGAGCACTATGGCTATTATCCCGGGGATAATTGCAATCAGACCAACGCATGGGATCACAGCAAGAACAAAAGTTATTATTGATGTTATCAGGGCGGCAATCCCCAGATTTTGTGCTGTGTTGTTTTTTACATCTTCCATCTTGTGTTATTTTTATTATTATTCATTCCTGATCAGGATATTTACCATATCCTGCTCTAAAGACGTCACCGGATTTTCAATGATGCGTCCCGATTCAATATTATTTTTATAAAAGATAAAAGTGGGTACTCTTTCAATATTAAGTTTATCGTATTCTCCGACAGGTGAAAGTTTTGCATTATCGACACCTATTAATGTAACTTCCCCCGGCGGGAACTTCCAGATATCAAGTATACGCATAAAGCGCGGGACTTCTCTCCGGCTGTCCGGACACCATGTTCCAAGTACAATTTTTATTGAAATATTATCCACGCTGATATCTGTTAATTTATTAACATCATCAGTGTTGAACTGATATTCGTCATACCCCTTCAGATACCATTCAGAATGAGGCAGTCGTGTCAGTTGGTCCCTGCTGAAATATCCCAGAATCCATGTTGATTGTTCTGAGAAATTAATTACTGGTTTTATTTCTTCAGTTTGCTTAGCTACATCAGGTGTATCAGTCATTGGTTTTTTTGTTCTGCAACCACAAGATAAGAACATAGCCGCAATAATCATTAATAACGCTTTTTTCATTTTATCCTGATTTAATTCATTTTTTTTACAGCTTATATTTTAATCCATGTTATGGAGCAATATTTCAAGGATCTGTTTTGCTGCTTTTGAAATGGATGTACCCGGACCGAATATGGCTGCAACTCCGGCATCATAAAGGGACTGGTAATCCTGCGGGGGTATAACGCCTCCGGCAATGACGAGAATATCTTCCCGCCCCAGATTCCGGAGTTCATTTATTACCTGCGGGACAAGCGTTTTATGTCCTCCGGCCAGACTTGATACACCCAGTACATGGACATCGTTCTCAACTGCCTGTTTTGCTGCTTCAGCCGGTGTCTGGAAAAGAGGTCCGATATCTACATCAAAACCAATATCCGCATACCCTGTTGCAACGACCTTTGCACCCCTGTCATGACCATCCTGTCCCATTTTTGCTATCATAATCCTGGGTTGACGGCCTTCTTTTTCTGCAAACCTGGAAACCAGAATCTTTGCTTCTTTTAAATCCTTATCCGATCTATATTCGGATGAATAAACTCCTGATATTGAACTTACCACTGCTTTGTACCTCCCTGCTATTTTTTCACATGCATAAGATATTTCACCAAGACTTGCCCGCTTTGATGCAGCCACTATAGCCAGTTCGAGAAGGTTGCCTTCACCTGTTCCGGCACATTCGGTTATTGCATTAAGTGCAGCCCTGCATTCAGCTTCATTTCTTTCAGCCCGTAATTTTGCCAGACGTCTTATCTGGGAATCACGCACGGCACTGTTATCCACCTCCAGTATCTCTAGAGGATCTTCCTTTTCGAGCCTGTACCTGTTGGTTCCGACGATAGTCTGTATACCCGAATCAATTTTTGCCTGCGCCCTTGCTGCTGCTTCTTCAATGCGTATCTTCGGAACTCCTGATTCGATAGCTTTTGCCATTCCCCCCAGGCTTTCAACCTCCATAATATGCTCCCAGGCCCTGTGAGTAATCTCATGTGTGAGCGATTCAACATAATAGGATCCTCCCCACGCATCAACTGCCCGGCAGATCTGAGTTTCCTCCTGGATATATATCTGGGTATTCCTTGCTATCCTGGCAGAGAAATCAGTCGGCAGCGCAATGGCTTCATCAAGTGCATTTGTATGCAGACTCTGTGTATGGCCCAGTGCGGCAGCCATCGCTTCAATACATGTCCTTCCGATATTATTGTAGGGGTCCTGTTCGGTAAGACTCCATCCTGATGTCTGACAGTGAGTTCTGAGAGCCAGTGATTTAGGATTCTTCGGATTGAAGCCGCTTACGATCTTTGACCAGAGCATTCTTGCTGCCCGCATCTTGGCTATTTCCATGAAATGGTTCATCCCTGCAGCCCAGAAAAATGAAATGCGCGGGGCAAAAGCATCAATATCAAGCCCTGCCCTGATCCCAGTCCGAAGGTATTCCAGCCCGTCAGCAATAGTATATCCCAGTTCAATATCCAAGGTTGCGCCTGCTTCCTGCATATGGTATCCGGAAATGCTGATAGAGTTGAACCTTGGCATTCTGGCAGACGTATATGCAAGGATATCGGAGATGATCTTCATTGAGAACTCAGGCGGATATATATAAGTATTCCTGACCATGAATTCCTTCAGAATATCATTTTGAATCGTCCCTGTCAGTTCTTCAGTCTTTGCCCCCTGCTCAAGGGCAGTGACAATATAAAAAGCCATGATGGGAAGGACCGCCCCGTTCATGGTCATGGAGACCGACATTTTATTCAGAGGTATGTGATCGAAAAGAATCTTCATATCAAGGACTGAATCTACTGCCACACCGGCCTTGCCCACATCTCCAGAAACCCGTTCATGGTCAGAGTCGTACCCCCGGTGAGTAGCCAGGTCAAAAGCTATCGAGAGGCCTTTCTGTCCGGCTGCAAGATTACGCCTGTAAAAAGCATTCGAGTCCTCTGCCGTTGAAAAACCAGCATATTGTCTTATAGTCCATGGCTGTATAGTAAACATGCTTGAATACGGGCCGCGAAGGTACGGAGGCAAACCGGCAGCATACCCGAGGTGTTCCATTTCCGTCAGATCATCCTTTCCATATACGCTCTTTACCGGGATCCGCTCAGCGGTTATCCAGTTCTTTTCAATTCCATGTTCTTTCTCCCATTCACGGAAGTTTTTTTCCCCGAAAGCAAGTCTGTTTAAATCGTCATATGTGAACTTCGGTCTCATCTCTGCCTTCTAAACTTACGAACCAATACCCAGCAGGGAATTAAAGTAATTCAGGGTATCAATAACATCCGACTTTACACTGATAAAGTGTTCGAGTCCCTTGTCCTTCAAATCCTCAATACATGGCGGACTGCCTGCTACAACAACTATGGCTTTGTCTTTAAGCCGATTATATATATCCGGTGCAATTACTTCATATTCCTCGTCGGAACTGCATATTACCACAATATCAGCTTTTAAATTAATTGCTTCTTTTATTCCCTCCTCAATTGTTTCAAATCCAGGATTATCAATTATATGGTATCCTGCACAACTAAAGAAATTCAGCGAAAATTGCGCTCTGGCCTTCCTCATCACATGATTGCCTGTAGTAAAAAGGAAAATAACCGGTTTCCTTGAAGCTTTTTCAACTGACAGCCGGAGCTTTTCAAAGACTTCAGGACCTCTGAACAGCCTTAAAGGCTCAACTATGAAATTCTCTTCCGGATTGTTTTCCATAAATAATTTGCCTGGATCAGCACCTTTCGGAATTAGCTCATCCTGAACAGTATAGAGACTGGTTCCCAAAAATATGGTTTTCCTTTTCGCGATGTCAGCCTTACGGCTTGATGCTGATTCTTTTATCTTTCCCTGGATAAATCCTTTTTTCAGCGATTCAAGGAAACCGCCGTTTGTCTCCCCTTCAAGAAATAACTTCCATGCACTCTCCGCTATCAGGCTTGTAAGGTTTTCAACATAATATGACCCTGCGGCAGGATCAGCTACTTTATCAAAATATGATTCTTCCTTAAGAATAAGCTGCTGATTTCTTGCTATTCTCTCAGAAAACTCATCAGGTTTTCTGAAGATTATATCAAAAGGTTCAACTGTCAGGGAATCTGTTCCGCCCAGGATGGCAGACATAGCTTCAGTTTGCGTCCTTAGTATGTTTACATAGGGATCGTATATGGTTTTGTTCCACCTGCTTGTCACACAATGTATTTCCATTCTGGCTGCATCTTTCTTCCCCGGCACAAAGCCACTCATGATCACCGACCATAGCAGGCGTGCTGCCCTCAGTTTTGCTATTTCCTGGAAAAAACTGGATCCGATCCCGAATGAGAACCTGATCCTTGAAGCAGCGTCATCAGCAGCGATACCTCTCTCCCCGAGCTGTGAGATATATTCTGCACCCATTGACAAACTGAAAGCCAGCTCCTGTACTATATCTGCTCCGGCATTCCCGAAATTTGAGGCATTTAAATGTATTGACCTGAACCCAGGAAGATCTGATATCATTCCTGACACATCCGCCAGGTAATCGAAACCTTTCTCAACAGGTATACAGAGTGTCCCGTTAAGCATTAACCTGCTGAGGGGATCTGTTTCAATTGCACCATTTATTTTTTGCGGATCTGCATTTGTTTTTTTCAGATACCCGATGAAAAAATCCACAATTTCTTTTGCCTTTCCTTCTGAAAGGAAATTCAGTTCAATAGCTTCATGAGAGATGCCGCTGAGCAGGATATTAAAATTTCTTTCACTTACTGATTCCGGATCGGCAATATAAAATCCCAATGAATCAATACCTTTCATCAGGATTTCAAGTGCTTTCTTATTTGCCGCAGAGTAATCTGTTACTGTAATGTTTTGTCTTATCCGCCAGTTATTGTTTTCAATCCTGTTGCCCCTCAAATAGGGAAAATCACCCGGAAACGAGTCAATGTATTTAAGGTTTTCAATATCCTCCTGCCTGTAAAATGGCATTACTTCATGTCCCTCACAGGTTTTCCAGACCAGTTTCCTGTTAAAATCAGCTCCTTTAAGATCAGTGGTGACTTTATCCATCCATTCCCTGGTGCTTACCGGTGGGAACTGTTCAAATAATTTTTCTCTTTTGATCATTTTCCGGCAAATTCCATCAGGTATGACTTTATAAAATCAATGAGGTCTCCGTCCAGTACAGCCTGTACATTCCCTGTCTCAAATCCGGTGCGGTGATCTTTGACCAGTTTATACGGATGCATGGTATATGATCTTATCTGTGAGCCCCATTCGATTTTTTTCTTTTCTCCCTCTATCCTGGCCTGCTCTTCCATTCTTTTTCTCAGTTCAAGCTCATACAGCTGAGATCTGAGTATCCGCATAGCATTTTCCTTATTGTTGAGCTGTGACCGGGTTTCCTGGTTTTCGATCACTATTCCTGTCGGATGGTGTCTTAAACGCACTGCTGTTTCGACTTTATTGACATTCTGTCCCCCCGCGCCGCTTGAGCGGTATGTTTCCCATGTAATATCGGAAGGATTTACTTCAATTTCGATATTATCATCAACAAGCGGAGAGATGAATACCGATGCAAAGGTTGTCTGGCGTTTACCCTGGGCATTGAAGGGAGATATTCTTACCAGCCGGTGTACTCCGTTTTCGCTTTTGAGGTATCCATAAGCCTGTTCCCCGTCTATTTCTATAGTCACAGATCTTATTCCGGCTTCATCACCCGGCTGAAAATCAAGTTCTTTTGTTTTATAATTATTCCTTTCTGCCCACCGGAGATACATTCTCATCAGCATTTCAGCCCAGTCGTTGCTTTCAGTGCCTCCGGCTCCCGAGTTGATCTTAAGTATCGCTCCCAGCTGATCTTCTTCATTCCTTAGCATATTGCGGACTTCAAGATCCTCGATCATAGAAAGGCAGCTGCTGTAATGATTTTCAAGATCCTGTTCAGTTGCTTCGCCTTCCCTGTAAAAATCATTTATCACCCCAAGATCATCAACTGAGGTGTTTACCTTATTAAAATCAATGGTCCAGCTTTTCAGCCGTGAGATGCTCCTGAGCATTTCTTCCGCCTGTTTGGGATCGTTCCAGAAGCCAGGTTGCTGAGACAGATTCTCTTTTTCAGAAATAAGATTCAGCTTGCCATCAATGTCAAAGATACCTCCTTAACGCATCACGGCGTTCCGTTAACTCCTTTATCTGTTCGTTGGTGATCATAAAACAAATTTTGGTAAAAATAGTTATTTAAAAGGTTTATTTTTGCCGTGACAAAAAATAAGTATGTTTAAACTGATCACTTTTCTCAGGCCGTATGCAAAATATCTGCTGGCTGTATGGATAATTGCTATTGTTGCTGTATCATCAGTTCCATCGATTCCGACCCTTAAAATACATACTCAAAAAACGGATATAAGACTCGATTATCTTATACATTTTCTTGAATACGGGGCGCTTGCATTTCTCACATATCTCTCCTTTTCAGGCAAGGGTTTCAGAATATCATCTAATAAATACATGATCCTGACAATCTCTCTTTTCGTCTTTGCTTTTGCTGATGAATCGCACCAGTTGATCATCCCGGGTAGGACCTTCAACCCCAGAGATATTATCAGCAACCTCATCGGGATCGCCGCCGGGCTGGTGTTCTGCGTGGTGGTTTTCAGGAAGATAGCCCGGAAAATTCACTAATTGAATACTGAACCGCGGAGAGATTACCCCGCATTAGCGGGGGGTTCCGTGATTACTAATTAAAAATCAGATCACGTCATCATAGAATTCAAACAGGTATTCTGAATTGAATTCAATCCTTTCCTCATTCAGAATTTGTATATATTCATCTCTGAAATTAATCTTTGCATGATGAATTTCTTGATTTACAATATATTTGTAGACATGATCTAACTCCCTGTATCCGACTGTAAACCCTCCAAAACCTTCCTGCCAGCTAAACCTCAGATATGATTTCTTCTGTTCATTTATAAATAAGGCAGATCTCCGTTTTATGTCGCGTACAAGATCTGAAATTGCTATTGTTGGAGGAAATCCGATTAATAAATGAATATGGTCCTTGGTACCATTAATTGCTACAGGATAACATTTTTTCCCGACAAGGATCCCATAAATATATTTATGGACATTGCCCCGAATGGAATCTGTCAATAATGAATTTCTACCCTTTGGAGTAAAAATACAATGAACATAAAGTTTTGTAAAAGTATTTGGTTTCATAGCACGAGTTTTAAGAAATGCAACGTATAAATTTACAAAAAATCCTGATTTCTACCAAACAATTAATGTAACCGCTCCGCGGTTCTAAACATATGAGGGAGTATGTGTTATTAGCATTAATGAAACCGCTCCGCGGTTTTATAAACTTTAAAAATCAGGATTAAATCGACTCATCAAAAATCCCAGAGAGCCTGCCCCGCATTAGCGGGGTATTTTATCAATATTAGTAACGTAAATAACGATTATATTAGAATCCCGGAGAGTTTACCCCGCATTAGCGGGGGGTTCCAATATTGCTATGTAAAGCATACCACTATAATGATAATAAAACCGCGGAGCGGTTCCATCAATACTAATAAAAATAATTACTCTAAATTAGAATCCCTGAGGGATTCAATAGAATCTTTGATGAATTAATTTACTTTATGCCCTGAAAATGTCCCTGTTCCTATCTCTGTCCCTGTTCCTGTATAAACAACAAGTTTAATAGTATCAAGGGCATTTAATCTAATTGTCATGTTTTGATATAGTGTACCACCACTGCTTATACTTGTCCCAAGTGTTTCGTAATTATTCCCATTTTTATAAAGCATCAATATCCTACCGTCTCCTGAGCTTGGCGCAATATACTTTATATCAAATGAATAAATCCCTGCATATTGAGCAGTAAATGTTCCAGATGACAAGTTCAGATCTTCTCCGTCATTATACTCATACTCATTGTAAATTAAATCTACATTAGACATAGGCGTCGGAGCAGATGTAATATCTGTTTTTTTTGCCCTGAATGCCACCTTATTATCAATTGTTACGCTGTTGCCTCCGGAAATTGAAAGAGACCTTGTAAGATCAGATTCCGTAAATGTCAGACTTTGTATCTCATTTGCCGGATCTGCATCATCATCATTCTTCAGAGCAGAAAGACTAACTGATCCTCCGTTCGTAAGGGAAAGATTGTAAGAGGCATCAAACCCAAGCTGCTGCTTGTCCGTATCATCCATGTACTTGCTGAGGCTGACCCCGGATGATCCGCTTTTGGTGATAGTCAGCAGATCTCCATTCAACTCGATATCCTGTATTTCATTTGTAAGGTCAGAATCCGCATCATTTTTAAGAGAAGAGAGGTCGACTGAAGCACTGTTGGTCAGAGATAAGATATTGTCCACAGCATTAAAGGTCATCTGCTGCTTGTCTGTATCATCAAGGTATTTCCCCAGGTTCACACCGGGAGATGATGCATTTTTTGTTATTGTCAACAGATCACCGGTAAGCTGAAGGTCCTGGATCTCATTTGTTACATCTGAGTCGGCATCGTTCTTCAGCTCGGAGAGATTAACCGATGATATGGTTCCGGAAATGCCCAGCACGCTTGTGGCCGGATCCCACAGCAGTGACTGCCGGTAGGGCGAAAGATCCCACTCGGTTGCAAGAGCATTGTTGGTTATTTTAAGCTTATCCGAACTAATAGTAAGGTCCTGAAGTTCGTTTTTCGGATCACCGTCTGCCTCAATGGTTGCCAGCTTCACCGAATTACCCCGCGATATGCCAAGATATGTTCCGTCAGACTGGTATGATACTGTCAGATTCTGCAGGAGATCTGTCAGTGAAAGAGAATTTCCACCGGCTATTGAAAGAGTGCTCCCATCGAAAGAGAGAGTCTGGTCATCAGATGCGGGATCACCCGGTTCACCTTTAGGTCCCGGTAATCCCTGTGGTCCTGCCGGACCCGGTTCAAGGGATTTCCGCGCATACAGGGCATATGGAACTGCCAGGAACTGCATTGTTCCCATATCCATGAATTCATTCTCAAATTTCACCTCAACCTTCAGGAAATGATATGCTGATTCCCAGCTGATCTGCGAAAGCTCCCCGCATGGTGCATTACCTGTTGGTGTACCATGTCCGATGATAAGAGAAAAGACCCCGAATTTGGAGGTAAAAATATCCTGATGCAATTCCTGGTAAACCACTGTTCCCAGGGGATCTTCCGAGATAATAGAAAACCTGACGCTGATCTTCCTGTTGACAAGCTCATTGCCGTAATTATCCCTGGCAACAGCCTGGTAATGAATCCCGAGAGGTACATTATCCTGTGCAAGGATACCGGCACTTATCACTGAAAGAACCAGCGCCACAAAGCAATTCCTTACATATTTCGAAGCCATAGCCTTTAATTTATATCTTTTCAATCTTGAATGTTCTGTTCATAAAACCATCTTCGGTTGATACCCTTACCAGGTAAAATCCCCTTATGAGGTTTTCTATACTATAGTATTCCCTATACCAGAACTGGTCATTAAAAGTCTTTTTATCTGTAAAAACCACTGTTCCGGTAATATCAATGAATTCAATCCTAAATATCCTTGCTGATTCTCCAAACAACTCCACGGTTAAGTAATCACTTGCAGGATTAGGATATACTTTAACGCCCATCCCTTCTGGTTGTTCTTTATTCGACAGCTTTATGCCGGGTTGCTGAAATCCCTGTGTGAAAATATAATCGTAACATTCCACAATCTCCACTGCTGTCTCTCCAACAGTCTGGGAATAACTGATTTTGCTGTCAGCCGTAACTCCTGCAACCGGAACAAGAACCTGGTGTGACAATTGCTGCGCACAGACACTTGTCCACGAAACCATTATTAATGGCATCACGATTTTCAGCACTTTCATTATCTTAAAATCCCAATCAGGAAGTCAAAAATAGCAATATTTTTGACCAATTAACAATTTTTGTTGATAAATGTGTTGAAAACTTATTTGAGTTTGTTGATCTCATAAGAAAAATTTTTCTTATAGAACCACTTCCCCGACCGGAATATTTCCCTAAATTTATCAGGTTTGTCGTGAAGAAACATAATGTTAAAGTCGTATCTCTATCATAATCTTACCGAAGCCGGTTGTGATGAAGCCGGAAGAGGATGCCTGGCAGGTCCGGTCGTGGCAGCTGCAGTCATTCTTCCTAAAAATTACAAACATCCTGTTCTGAATGATTCAAAGAAACTGACTGCCAGACAGCGTAGTAAGCTGAAGGAGGAAATAATGAAATCAGCCCTGGCCTGGAATATTGGTGTTGTCGACAATAAAGAGATTGACGAAATAAATATTCTCAGAGCATCAATAAAAGCGATGCACCTGGCTATTGACGGACTGCAGATAAAACCCCGGTTCCTGCTCATTGACGGGAACAGATTCTATCCTTACAAGAACATCAGTCATAAGACAATAGTAAAAGGAGACAGTCTTTTCTTTTCTATAGCTGCAGCTTCCGTCCTGGCAAAGACTTTTCGTGATGAATTCATGGATAGAATCCATGATGAATATCCTGATTATGGATGGAACAGGAACAAGGGATATGCAACACCCTTTCACAGGAAAGCCATCCTTAAACATGGCATCACACCATATCACAGGAAATCATTCGCTCTTTTCAATACCCAGATGACAATTGCATTCGAGTCTGAGCCTCATATTACTTAAAGAATTATCTTTGCCGTTTTAATTTAAAATAATCAGGGAAATATCAATATCATGAGAAAACTTATTTCCGTTTTAATCATTATGGCGGTCAGCTTTGGATCCAAAGCCAGAGCTGATGAAGGTATGTGGCTGCTGCCGCTGATCGAGAAACTCAATATGGGTACCATGACCGGACTTGGTCTTAAGCTTTCTTCAGAAGAGATCTACAGTCTTAACCAGCCAAGCATTAAGGATGCAATCGTGAATTTCGGGGGTATATGCACAGGGGAGATAGTGTCATCAGAGGGACTCATTCTTACAAATCATCATTGCGGTTATGACAGGATACAATCACACAGCACCGTTGAAAATGATTACCTCAGGGATGGCTTCTGGGCAATGACCAGAGAAGAGGAACTGCCTAATCCGGGACTTAGCGTCGTGTTCCTTATCAGGATTGAAGATGTTTCCGATCAGGTGCTGGCCAATGTGAAACCTGAAATGAGTGAAACAGAAAGAAATACAGCGATCAATTCAGCAAGGGAGGCAATCCAGAGGAGAGCTGCAGGGGGGACCAATTACAGGACTCGGGTACAACCTTTTTATGGCAACAATTACTTTTATCTTCTGGTATATGAAACATATTCAGATGTCAGGCTGGTAGGTGCTCCTCCCTCATCAATAGGAAAATACGGCGACGAAACAGACAACTGGGAATGGCCGCGTCATACAGGCGATTTCAGCGTGTTCCGCGTTTATTCAGGACCTGATGGCAAACCAGCTCAGTATTCAAAGGACAATATTCCCCTTAAACCAAAGTACTGGTTACCTGTTTCACTGAAAGACCTCAATATAGGTGATTTTGCAATGATCCTTGGATACCCCGGAAGGACACAGAGATATGCCACATCATATGAAGTGAGTGAGATCATGAATATTCAGAATCCCAACAGGATTAAGATACGTGGTATCAAACAGGAGATATGGATGGCAGATATGGTTGCCGGTCAGAAAGTTGACATTCAGTATGCTTCAAAATACTCCCGTTCTTCAAATGGCTGGAAATTTTCAATAGGACAGAACAACCAGCTCAAAAACCTGAATGTAATAGCAAAAAAACAGCAAATTGAAAATCAGTTCAATACATGGGCGAATGCTGATGCTGGCCGCAAGGCCGAATATAGCGAGGCATTGAACATGATCAGGTCTTCCATCGAGGGCAGGGCAGAATTCCAGAATGCCTATCAATACCTGAACGAATGCATGCAGGGCTGTGAACTGCTTGGTTTTACGCAGTTTACCCGGGATCTTTTATTTGCATTACAAAAGGCTGATAATCAGAAAATCTCTGAAGCTGCAGGATTGATCAAAGAAAATATCGGTGAGATCTACAAAGACTATAATCCTCCGACTGATCAGAAATCGATGAAGGCAATGCTGAAACTCTACAGGGAAGATGTGCCTTCAAAATTCCATCCCGATTTCTATACCAGTATGATTGACAGGAAATTCAATGGCAATATTGATAAATTCGCAGACAATATGTTTGCGAAATCAGTCTTCGCCAGTGAAGCAAAACTGACAGCCTTCCTGGATAAGCCTGTTCTGAAAACCCTGGAAAACGATCCGGTGGTCGTTACCTATAATTCATATATTAAAGTTGCCCGGACACTGGCTCAGGAACGCAGCAAATTTGATCAGGACCTGGCAAGAGGACAGAGGCTCTGGATTGCTGCACTGAAAAAGATGACTCCTGAAAAAACACAATATCCCGATGCAAACTCAACCATGCGTCTTTCTTATGGCACTATCCAGGACTATGATCCCAGGGATGCCGTGACCTATAAATATTATACCACGCTGCAGGGAGCGATTGATAAATATAAACCGGGCGATTATGAATTTGATCTTCCTCAACGGCTTATTGATCTTCATAATAAAAGAGAATACGGAAGATATGCATCCTCAAAAGGCTATATGCCTGTATGTTTCCTCACCACCAATGACATCACGGGTGGTAACTCAGGCAGTCCCGTTATGAATGGCAACGGGGAGCTGATCGGTCTTGCATTCGATGGCAACTGGGAAGCTATGAGCGGTGATGTTGCCTATGAGCCTGCACTCCAGAGGACAATATGCGTCGATATAAGGTATGTTCTCTGGATTATGGATGTTTATGCCGGAGCCGGTCACCTTGTGGATGAAATGACGATAAGGAAGTAAGTACTATGCACCTTGATATTGTTGAGATACTTGCAGCTTTCATGGTATTGTTCGCTATCATTGATATCCCCGGATCAATACCAATTATTATCGACATCAAATCCAAGACAGGAGACGTAAAACCTGTAAAAGTCACTCTTGCTTCCTTTCTTATTCTTCTTGCATTTCTGCTGATCGGAACACCATTGCTGGGGATATTCGGAGTTGATGTCTCTTCGTTTGCAATAGCCGGTTCCTTTATCATCTTCCTTATCGCAATTGAGATGATACTCGGCGTTGAGATCTTTAAGGACAATTTAAAAGAAGGCGGTTCTATCTTCCCGATTGCATTTCCGCTGATTGCAGGTGCAGGGTCTCTGACAACAATTGTTTCACTGAAAGCTGAATACCAGACAATAAATATTCTTATTGCTCTCGTTCTCAACATGATAATCGTATATATTGTCCTGCGGTCAACAATAATCTTTGAAAGGATACTTGGAAAGGGAGGATTGCAGATCCTTAAGAAAATATTCGGAGTTATTCTCCTTTCAATTGCCATTAAGCTATTTCTGACCAACACAGGCATCGTTCTTCCTCATGGCATATAAAATAACGATATATACCGACGGTGCTGCACGCGGAAATCCGGGTCCCGGAGGTTATGGTGTGGTCCTCATATCAGGGAAGCACAGACTCGAATTATCGGAAGGGTACAGGCTTACTACGAATAACCGGATGGAGCTTATGGCCGTTATAGTCGGTCTTGAGGTATTGAAAAAACCGGGATCGGATGTGGTGGTTTATACCGATTCAAGATATGTCGCTGATGCTGTCGAACAGGGATGGGTTTTTCAGTGGGAATCAAAGTATTTCAAAAAGAAAAAGAATCCTGACCTCTGGATAAGATTCCTTGGGATCTACCGTAACCATAACATAAAGTTCGTCTGGATAAAAGGTCATTCAAGCAACCCGGAAAATGAACTCTGCGATAGAATGGCCGTTGAAGCATCGGGGAAAAACAGCCTGCTGGAAGATACCGGATATAGCCCCGAATCTGAAAACAACAGTCTATTTTAAGCCCGTCCTTTGGGTAAAATAAATTTTGCAGTTTGAAAATATTGATGCATTTTTGTTAAAATGCCCGTAGATGCAAAAACTTCATATACAACAATCGCTTAACACGCCGGAAATAATACTCTCCCCTGAAGAGAATACCTTTTTAATCCGTGGCACCTCCTCGCCGGAAGATGTACGTGCACTCTATTATCCTGTCATAGAGTGGATAAGGATTTTTATCGATGATATTCTTGATGGTGAATACACGAGCAACAACGAGAAAAATCCGATCGATTTTCATATTGACCTCGAGTATTTCAATTCATCTTCTGCAAAATTCCTTTATGATATCCTGATGGAACTAAAACGGATCCCGTCTGACACCTGTCCTCTTACCGTAAATTGGTACTATGATGTTGAGGACACTGACATGAAAGATGCCGGTAATGATATTGCAACACTGGTGGAAATGCAGTTTCACTTCATCCCAAAGACAAAAAGGTAGTAATGAGAGGACAGAAGGAGCTCTATGATCTTCTGAAGAAGCTTTCAATAAAATTTGATTACCATGAACATCCTCCGGTAGCTACAATTGATGATGCTGTCAGGCACTGGAAAGATTTCAATTCTGGAAGATGCAAGAATATCTTCTTCCGCAATCACAAAGGGAACAGGCATTACCTGGTGATCCTTGAGCATCTCCGGCTGCTCAATATCCACGATCTTGAAAAACGGCTGAAACAGGGAAAGCTTACATTCGCCTCCGATCAAAGACTTAAGAAATATCTTGGTGTAGAACCCGGATCAGTCTCTCCATTCGGCCTGATAAATGACAAGGAACATCATGTACATCTGTTTATTGATGAAAAACTGAACGAGTTTGACCGGCTTGCATTCCATCCGAACGATAACACCGCTTCGCTAGTTATATTAAAATCAGATTTCCTTAAGTTCCTTGATTACATGGGAAACTCCTACGAGTTTATCAAACTCTATGATTAGCCCCCAACCCCCACTTAAAAACAACATGTACCCACCCCCCAACCCCCTCCCTGCTGACGCAAGGAGGGGGCGTAAGCACCTGTGTAATGTTTTAGTATATAGGGTTTTAAACCCCCTTTAGGGGGTGCCGCGAAGCGGCGGGGGTCATTTCTTATATACAGGCTGCTTCCATACCTCCATGGATTCATATTTGCTCATACTGGCCCAGCGAATACCTCTTTTCTGTATTTCAAGCGCCTGTGGCACATTAAAATCAGCTGCCACATGTCCCAGTGAGGAATAAAAAACCCTGCCTGACCCATATACTTTTTTCCATACCACCGGACAAACATTTCCGCCTATCCATGAGGCATTTGTATCGTTGAATGTAGTTGTGGCCAGAACTTTTACATTCGGATCAATATGTACATAATACTGTTCTGAATGCATGTCAAAATCTGTCAGTCCTTTTGTAATGGGATCCTTTTGGTCTGTTATATTCACCCTGTAATCGATCACGCCTCCCGGATGAGCCACCCACTGCCCTCCTACCATGAACTGGTATTCAGTATTGTTCCTGAATGAGTCACCCAGTCCCCCGTGCCACCCTGCAATGCCTGCGCCGCTTTTAACCGCTTCAAGAAGCGCTTTCTCCTGATTATTGGTTATGGTTCCCATTGTCCATGCCTGTACAATAAGATCAATATCTTTCTTTAAATCCATGTTTATATATGCATCAAGTGTGTCTGATACACTTACTACCGCTCCTTCCGATTCCATCCACGGAACAAAGATATCACGGCATTTATCGGGCTCATGCCCCATCCATCCTCCCCAGACGTACAACACCTTTTTGCCATTAAGTGGTGAGGTGCCGTCAGGAAGCAAGGCACGGCTGTATAATGACGGGACTATGGCTGCTGCAGCTATGGCAGCAGCACTCTTTTCAATAAATGACCTGCGTGTTATCATATGAAACAGATTTTAGACCAAGATACAAATTTCTCCTGTATATCCACTGTCATTCTGAGCGAAACGAAGTGAAGCGAAGAATCTCAATAATGTTACCGGAAATAATATGAATAAAACACCATAGGGTTAAAATACCTCCCGGATGTCTTATTGATTGAACTGATTGCCTGGATAACCTTATTTATATTTATTCTAAAATCAAGAATGATTGCATCAAATTCCAATCTTATACGTCCTTATTCTGAAACCAAATCAAAACTGAATTTTGCCATGAAAAGATTCATCTTCCTTTATGTAATTATTTCTATGACGTTCCCCCTTGCTTCTGGTCAGACTTCGGATTTGCCTAAGAAGCAGTACAAAGCAACGCGTATTGCTGATGCTCCTGCAATAGACGGTATTCTTGATGAGGATATATGGAATACCGGTGAATGGATTGATGATTTCACCCAGAATGAACCTTACAATGGGCAGCCTGCGACACAAAGGACTGAATTCAATATCTTTTTTGATGATGATAATATATATGTGGGTATTAAGGCATATGATACTGATCCCGACAGTATTGTAAACCGTCTTACACGCAGGGACCAGCCAGATGGAGATCTGGTGGGAATTATCCTTGACAGCTATCATGACCTAAGGACAGGTTTTCTGTTCGGTGTAAGTTCAGCGGGTGTAAAATATGACATGGTGTTCACCGAGGACGGACAAAATGAGGATGAATCATGGGATCCAAACTGGTGGGTCAAGACATCCATTAATGATGAAGGATGGATTGCCGAAATGAAGATCCCTTTCAGCCAGGTAAGGTTTGATAAAAGTTCCGATATCTGGGGACTTGAAATGGCACGGGTTTTATACAGGAGAAATGAAACTGTTTTCTGGCAGCATATACCCAGAGATGCCCCGGGACTGGTACATTTATTTGGTGAGCTTACAGGGCTTGATGGTATTATGCCCCGTAAAATATTTGATGTGACTCCCTATAGTGTGGCAAAGTTGCAGACTTTCGAAAAAGATCCCGGAAATCCTTTCACCTCCCTCGAAAACGGAAGAAGGCCCGGACTTAACGCCGGACTTGATGCCAAGATAGGAGTAACCAACAACATGACAATGGACCTTTCCATCAATCCCGATTTCGGGCAGGTGGAAGCAGACCCGTCGGAGGTTAACCTGACAGCGTATGAAACATTCTTCTCTGAAAAAAGACCTTTCTTCATTGAGGGTAATAATATCACAAATTTCAATATCGGACTCGGAGACGGGAACCAGGGAAATGATAACCTGTTCTATACCAGGCGAATAGGACGTCAACCACAGGGTTATCCTTCCCTTGGCAATCAGGAATATGTTGATGTGCCGACATTTACACCAATTCTTGGGGCAGCCAAACTCACAGGAAAAACAAAGAATGGATTATCTCTTGGATTCGTTGAAGCAGTTACCGGGGGAGTCTGGGCAGCAATAAAAGACTCCGCCTCAGGTGAAACAATCAGGCATGACCTTGTTGAACCCCTCACTAATTATTTTATCGGAAGGGTCCAGAGGGATTTTAATGATGGTAAGACTCTTCTCGGCGGTATTCTTACCAGCACCAACAGGGATATTGACGATAATCTTGCAACCTTCATGCACAGATCAGCATATTCGGGAGGGGTTGATTTCACCCAGTATTTCAAGGAAAAAAGCTGGTCGTTCAACCTTAACACAGCTTTCAGCCAGGTTAACGGAACAAAGGATGCTATTGCTGAAACTCAATTGTCATCCGCCAGATATTACCAGCGGCCCGACAAGGATTACGCAGAATTTGATCCTGAGCGGACTTCACTTTTCGGATCAGGCGGAAGAATGCAGATTCAGAAATTAAATGGCCACTTGTTTCTGTTAGGATGCGTCAAATGGAAGACTCCCGGTTTTGAAACAAATGACCTGGGATATATGCAACAAGCTGATCAGGTTCTCTCAGTGCTCGTGGCCGGTTATAGTGCGTGGGATCCCAAATGGATATACAGGAACTGGAATGTGAATGGTGATGTGTACCTGCTAAATAATTTCGGAGGTGATATTATCGGGAAAGGGGTTGAATGGAATGCAAACATGGGCTTTAAGAATTATTGGAATGCATTTACCGGAGGTAATTTAGATATTTCCTCTCTATCAGGCGGAACCCTCCGCGGAGGACCCATGATAATGCTACCTACAAACATTAACGCACGGATGGGATTCTCGACCGATTACAGGAAGAAGATTGTATTTGAATATTTCATCAATGGTTATACTGGCTTTGAAAAAGATACGAGAGGCATTTACACTGAACTTGATATGTCTTACAAGCCAACCAATTATCTTTCCATCAATATTTCTCCCCAATTCAGCAAATCATTCAGTGAACTTCAGTGGGTTACAAGAACGAGCTATAACAGCGAAGACAGATATATATTTGCCTCTATTGACAGGAAGACACTGGCCGCTTCCATCAGGATTAATTTCAATCTCAGTCCCGATCTTACATTCCAGTACTGGGGCCAGCCATATGTGGCCTCGGGGAAATATTATGACCATAAATACATAACCTCTCCGCTTGCCGATGAATACAGTGACAGGTTCCACACGTACACCTCTGCAGAGAAGTTTCAGACCGATGGTCATTACGATATAGATGAAAATGCCGACGGGACTATTGATTATTCTTTCGGTAACAGTAATTTCAATTACCAGTTTTTCCTGTCCAATCTGGTTGTCAGATGGGAGTATAATCCGGGCTCGATATTGTATCTTGTCTGGAGCCAGTCAAGAAACTTCTATAATAATTCAGGCCAGCTTGATTATTTCAATGATCTGGGCGATCTGTTCAACAGGGATAACGACATACCTCATAGCGTTTTTCTTATAAAATTCAGTTATAGGTTTGGTTTGAAGTAGGATTAAAATTAATGTATGAGGTTATGAGGCTGCCCCGGGGAAGGGCGGCCTCATTTTTTTTGTTATTTCTTTTGTCTTTATTTGCAGAAATCAAAATGTATTCATATGAGATTGTTTTCTATTATTCTCGGATTGTTAATAACAGCCAGTCTGTCAGCACAAAAAGATAAGCCTGCCTATAAGATTTTTACAGGTGAAGGGAAGAAAGCTGACTATGGTGATATGCTGAAAGAAGCATTGAAAGCCGATGTTATTTTCTTCGGAGAACTTCACGATAATCCCATCTCCCACTGGATGGAACTGGAGATTACAAAGGACCTTTTTACTGAAAAAGGGAAAAGCCTCATTCTTGCCGCCGAGATGTTTGAGACTGATAATCAGATACTTATTGATGAATATTTCTCGGGAATAATTAAAGAATCCTCCTTTGAAAGCGAAGTGAGGCTCTGGAACAATTATAAGACCGATTACAAACCTTTGCTGGATTTTGCAAAGGACAGCGGTTTGCAATTCATAGCATCAAACATATCCAGAAGATATGCTGCAGTCGTTAATTCCGGGGGATTTGAGGCACTGGAAAAGGTCTCGCCGGAAGGTTTGAAGTTTATTGCTCCCCTGCCTTTAGAATATGATCCTGAACTTCCCTGTTACAAGGATATGCTCTCAATGAGCGGTGGAGCAATGGTAAAAGCATCAGAGAATCTTCCGAAAGCGCAGGCAATCAAAGATGCCACCATGGCAAATTCAATAGTAAAATACAGGCAGGATGGAGAAACTGTCATTCATTATAACGGAAGCTATCATTCCGACCGTTATATGGGAATAATCTGGTATCTGAATAAATATTCGCCGGGATTGAAAATCACCACCATTACCACTGTTCTCCAGGATGATCCGGACAAAATGGATGACAAGTACAAAGGATTAGCGGACTTTATTATAGTTGTGCCGGAGACTATGACGAGGACATATAAATAAGTCATGCACTCTTGCATCCATTAACTCAGAATAACTGATTGTAAAATACTTATTGTAAAATACCGCGGATCCTCATAAATTGAGTACTAAAAGACGGTCTCTGGCACTCTTTTTGTGCATAAGATATTGAGATATACCTCTTTTCTGACGTAGTTGTATGGCCGGTTGCCTGTGTATGTATAACATTTAAAAACTATGGCTATGAAGAGGAAAGAAAACAGGGTTCCGAAATTTGATGAGATCATATTCGAGAACCGAAACAGGGAATACGGAGCATATGACCTCCGGAAACGCTACAAATCAGTAACAAGCTTCTCCATTCTTATCGCAGTTACATTGTGTGTCACTATTGTTACTGTAAGCTTTGTTACAACAGAAGATCCTGCCAGATCACAAGTTCAGTCAATCAGTGTTGTTGCAGTTATTGACGATTATGATCCTTCGCTCGTTCAGATACCACCTGCAGTCAAACCACCTGCTGAACTTGTCGAAGCGCCACAGAATGTTGCTCCTGAAGTTGTAACCGATACTACCGTGCTCACAAGCTTTATCCCTATCATGGAAGAGCTTACACGAACTGTGACTGACGGTGATGTGAGTGATACTATAATGGTTGTTGCTGAGGATCTTATAGAAGTAGTACCGACTGAACCTGAACCATATTTTTTTGTTGAGGAGATGCCTGAATTCCCGGGAGGGAACAAAGCCCTTCTTGCATTTATTGCTAAAAATCTTGTTTATCCTGCCGAAGCTATTGATAATAACATCTCAGGAAAAGTCATTCTTCAGTTCGTTGTTACAGAAAACGGTTCAATAGGCAGGATTGAAATATTAAAGGGTGTAGATCCGCTTCTCGACCGGGAAGCAATACGTGTTGTGGGGATGCTTCCAAATCTTACGCCGGGAAAGCAGAACGGTGTACCGGTTCCGGTATGGTTTTCGGTACCGGTTACCTTTCAGTTGATAAATTGATGACCCCCGCCACGCTGACGCGTGGCACCCCTTAAAGGGGAAAAACCCCCGGTCCACTAAAGCGGCCCATCCCCTAAAGGGGGTAAAAAAATGTAATATTTAATAAGATATACGTTAATACCAGGAGATTAGCCCCCCCTTGGGGGGTTATTGTACCCTTGGGGGGGATGGGGGGTAATTTATTTATTTCATCAAATAATGCCCTGAAACATTTTACAGGGGTGTTTTCACCCTTATCAGTACTTCTTCCGTAAAAAGCGTCAAGAAACTGGCCTGTTCCCGACCAGACCGTTTGTACCATTCCCATAAAACGCTCCTTCATGACAGGTGTTGAATATTCCCTGAATTTAACCATGTCCTGAGCCTGCTTAACCGCGTTTTCAGGCATCCTCCAGGGGCATGTAACTACACTCAATCCTTTCAATGCAAAATAAACCGGTGTCTGATCAGGTCTTTCATAGTGCCAGTCGCAGATCATCACATCTTTCGGTATCATATCGACAGCCCTGTGGGTGTTGTTATAGCTTCCTTCCCACTCTCCTATCCCGGTGGTTTTCCCGTCAATCAGCCTGTCGCCCCATATCCATAACTGCCGCCCGTTGAGAGCGAGATGATCCCGTATAGTTTTTACTTCTCCTGCAAACAACTCTGCCTTGTCCCTGCCTGAACATCTTGGACACTGTTTTTCCCCTAAATAGAAAACCTCATCCATCCCTGCATGGAATGCATCTGCTTCAAATACATCGCATATCTCATCCACGACTGCAAAAACTACCTTATGAACATCAGGGTGAAGGGGACAGTAGCTTTTACAGTATAATCCGTCGGCATTTGGCCATACATATTTTTCAGGCATCTTCACAAGAGGAGTCTCATCAAATTCCGGATATGCCTTCAGCAGGTTGCCGACTCGTCCTGCCCACGACTGGTGTCCCAGCAGGTTAACCTGGGGGATGATACGGATATCATGCTTTTTGCAGACTGCAACCAGCTTTTTCACCTCCTTTTTTGACAGGGTGACAGAGTCACGCAGTTCAGGGTGGCTCTCATACTTGTAATTGTAATCCACCCTGAGGATCAGCGTGTTGACATTTCTGGGAGCCAGTTCCTCATCGATGAATTTTATAAATTCATCAAGATCATCCGGCTGAGGTGCAGCAATACAGAAGCCGCGGACGGGAAATAAATTATTAATAGCTGATCCTGATTCTGTTGTTATCTGAGAAAAAGAACTGCAAAATGAAGTCATCAGCAATAAAGTCAGATAGTATTTCATATTCATGGTAATTAAATTTGTTTTATTTCAATTCAGTTTATGTAAAATTATGAAAAATGACTTATTAATGTTAAAATCTGTTTTTTAAAATTTCCAGGGACTCTTAACTGAAAAATATGTTGAAATGTGGAATATCCGGGAAGATTATTATTCCTTAAATTGATAAAAGCATGACCTGTAAACTATAATGATTAATTTAGTGGGATATACTTCTATAATGTTCTGTAAAAGATGACCTCTCTTAAAAACTAGACTCTATGAAAATGGAAAACGGAAAAATAATTAATAAAACCTCAATTTTTACAGGCAGACGTGATTTTATTAAATCAGTTTCTGCAGGTGCATTGGGTGTTGCGAGTATGGGGATAAATCTTCCGGAAATTGAAGCTGACCAGAAAAAATCCAAATCCAGATCAAGGGATGAGAAGTTGAAAAACATAGCATCAAACAGTTATGCTGTGAATCAATTATTTAAAAGAAGAATTATGCAGGGGAGAAGTGAACGTCCGGAAACCCTCCAGCTTAAGGAAAAATACAGAGAACTTACTCTCTTTGACTTTCCGCAATTCACCAGGGATACTTACCCGGGAGTTGAGGCTATGGATCTGTGGTCGTCCCTTTTCGGTGACGTTACAGATGATACCATGTTCACCCGTATTGAAAGAGAAAACCAGGTACGGATAGGGGAATTTGATCCTTCTTCTTTATCATCAAAACGTTACCTTGATATGTTAGTTACAAAAATGGTAGCGGCCGGGGTAATGGCAACTCATATTTCGAACAATGCACCCAGGAACCTTGCTGATCTCAATGAGGAAATGAGAAGTGAGGGATTACGGATTGGAAAACTGTGGCTTGATGCCTCAAAGCAGATAGGTGTCAAATCGATGAGGGTAAACACTGGAGGTCCGCAAATAATTCCTGCATCAGTGATCCAGGGAGGCTATCCCCGTAATGAGGAAATTGTTCCTTATCTGAAAAATGCAATTGAATCGTTCAGGGAACTTGCTGATTACGGTGCAAAAGCAGGTGTAAAAGTAACTATTGAAAACCACTGGGGTCTGGCGGCCGATCCCGTAAATATCATTATCATTCTTAATGAAGTCAACAATCCTTATTGTGAGGCTTCACCCGATTTCTGCAACTGGGAGCATGAATATATGTTGTACAACGGCCTTGAACTCCTTGTCCCGAGAGCTACTTCAATGGTTCATGCAAAGCGTTGGACACGTTTCCCTGATGTGGATATTGCCCGGTGTGTCAGCGTGCTCAACAAGTCTGGTTATAAAGGATTTATTTCAAATGAATACGAAGCCGGAGGAGATCCTGTGGAAGGTTCAGTAAAATTGATGAATGATGTTGTCGATGCACTTGTGTGAATGGATTTTCTGACATTTTTAAAATTTATTCTGCATAATATTGCCTGTTATGAAAAAAGTAATTGATATCTCGCTGTTAGCTCTGGTTATTCTTTTGTGCATAAGATGCCAGGAAGCTCCTGAAACTGAAGGCGCTGAATTATTTGATGCAGGTTATCTTTTCAATAATCAGGATATGCAGGCTTTTGGGGAAAAACTTTTCTTCGATAAGAATCTGTCAACACCCGAAGGGCAGTCATGCGCCGCATGTCATGGCCCTGAGGTTGGCTGGACAGGACCGGATGAACAGGTAAATAAAACAGGCAGTGTCTATCCGGGAGCAATGCATGAAAGATTTGGTAACCGAAAACCCAACAGTTCTGCCTACGCAACATTGAGTCCGGTTTTCCATGCTTTTATGGAAGAAGAAAAAGTCCTGTTTGCGGGCGGTAATTTCTGGGACGGACGGGCTACCGGTTATAAACTCGGTAATCCGGCTTCCGATCAGGCACAGGGGCCCTTCCTGAATCCTGTCGAGCAGAATATTGCGGATGCAAAGACTCTTATCAGAAAAGTATGCAAATCAGATTACGCCTCCCTTTTCAGGAAAGTCGGAATCGATATCTGGAAAGAACCTGATATCTGCAGCAGCAAGGATGTTAATCTCCAGTTTGGGATAATCGGCATTGCTATTGCTGCTTTTGAAAATTCCGGAAAAGTGAACCAGTTCTCCTCTAAATATGATTATTACCTGAAGGGAGAGGTCAGGCTTTCAGCAAAAGAACTGGAAGGGCTTGAACTTTTCAGGGGAAAGGCAAAATGCTCCAATTGTCATATTATTGAAAGTGAGAAGGATGGGATTCCTCCTCTCTTCACGGATTTCACCTTCGATAACCTCGGCCTGCCGAAGAATCCTCAGAACCCGTGGTATTCAATGGATACAACCATTAACAATGAGGGAGCAGGCTGGATCGATCCGGGGCTTGCAGAGTTCCTGAAAGAAATGCCCCAGTATGCCATGTATGCAGACGAAAATTACGGGAAACACCAGGTGCCTACTCTGCGTAATGTTGATAAACGTCCTTCTCCGGGATTTGTAAAGGCTTATGGCCATAACGGATATTTTAAAAGCCTTGAAGAAACAGTGCATTTCTATAATACCCGTGATGTTCTGCCTTCGGCTGAAGCAATTTCAGATCCAAAGCCTGGAGTTAACTGCTGGCCAAAACCTGAAGTTATCGAAAATACGAATAAGGAAGAGCTGGGTAACCTTGGGCTTACTCCGGAAGAAGAATCAGCTGTTATCGAATTCATGAAAACCCTTTCGGACGGATATGTTCCCAATAGCAATTAAAGAACATTGAATTAGTCAATTATCGGTGGCGGGTTACCTGCGGTGATCCGGTTCTGGGTAGTCCTTCAACAAAATCCCTGCTGCCTTCGGCAGTTTGGTCTTTTTTGTTTTATTCCCTCCTCCCTGCAAGCTAGTGTCGGTCATAAAACAAAAAATCCCTCGCACTTCGTGCTCAGGGATTTTGTTGAGGTCGGTGGCGGATTCGAACCGCCGTAAACGGTTTTGCAGACCGCTACCTAGCCACTCGGTTAACCGACCGTGTGCTTCGTAGCCTTGGCGAAGGAGCACCGTGTGTGCCGAAGCTTTCTTTGGCATCCGAAGCTTTTGCGAAGGATGTAGCGACGGCATACCGTGAGTTTTTGTTTGGACTGCAAAAATAATAAAAAATTTAAATAAAGACCTGATTATATCATCCCCCTCTCTCTCCGGGAGAGGGGGACCGAGGGGGAGAGGCCTCACCTGCTCACCACCACACTCACCGAACTCACCCTCCCGCCAACCGGGGGATTCATTTTCGTGACTTTTACCGTTGCCTTCATTATCCCTTCCATCTCAGAATATAGCGCATTAAGTATACGCCCTGCTATATGCTCAAGCAGATGAGACTTCTTCTGCATCTCCTGTTTTACTATTTCATACGCCCTCTGGTAATTGACCGCATCCTTTAGATTGTCACTTTCCATCGGCTTCTCCATATCTGTCTCAAGAGTTACATCAATCAGAAATTTGTTCCCGACTATCTGCTCTTCCTTGAAATGTCCGTGAAAAGCATAAAACTCCATACCCTCAATGTGTATCAGTCCCATAGTTGCTTTAAAAGAATAATACAATTATAATAAATAAAGCAGACACCTTAACAGATTTTAAAGAATCATGGGCTAAAGCCCTTATTATTAATGACTTGACTAACCCCGGGCTTAAGCCTGGGGTTAGAAGTAAAATCACACTACAGGACTTTAGTCCTGAAAAAATCAAAAATAATTGCAAAAATATTTGGTTTATATTATAAACTACTTTATATTTGCAATATGTTTATGTTATTTAATTATTCACTCATAAAATTAAACATTATTATGAAAAACGAGGAAAAACTTATGACAGGCGAGGAAAGCCTTAAGATCATTACAGATATGATCAATAAAACAAAGGTTAACATCCGCCAGGGCAGCTTCCACCTTCTCTTCTGGGGCTGGCTGATATTTGCCTGCAGCCTATCAGAATATCTTCTATGGAACCTCACGGATTATGCAGCTCCCTGGTATGTGTGGTTTCTAACTATTCCCGGTGTGCTTGTGTCAATGATCTACGGATTTGTCAACGGGCGTAAAGCAAAGGTGCATACGTATGCCGACATGATCTATATGTGGACATGGATGGCATTTCTTTTTGCGGCAGTGGTACTATTCATAATTATCCGAAAGGATATTGAAGATGTAGCTCCCTTCATACTTACTCTTGCTGCGATGCCCACATTTATTTCCGGCTGCATCATCCGGTTCAGGCCGTTGATATTCGGAGGGGCTTCTTTCTGGGTCCTTGCCCTTGTTGCAAGCTTTGCAGGACCTTCAGTGGCTCCGCTTGCTGTTCCTGTTGCAATGCTGGCAGGTTATCTTATCCCCGGTTATCTCCTTAGAAAAAAGGTTAACCATGACACGGTTTAAGGATCTCGACCCGATACTGCATTCGCAATTGCGGCTTGCAGTGATATCCCTGCTGGTCAGTACCGAGGTTGCCGAATTCACCTATATCCAGGAACAGACGGGAGCCACAGCAGGTAACCTCAGCATCCAGATAACCAAACTAAAGGAAGCAGGATATATTGAGGTTACAAAGAAATTCAGGAACAACTACCCGCAAACCCTCTGCAGGATCACTCCCCTCGGCAGACAAAAATTTTCTGAATACGTAAAAGCCCTTAAGGATTATCTTAATCCGGAAAAACAATAATCTTTAAAATATAACCACAAAGAGCACAAAGGTTTTCACAAAGGGACACAAAGGAAAAAATTAATTGTTTTAATAGGATGGACTCAAATTCATCCTATTTTTGTAGTCTTAAAATTATGACGGATGAGTGACGAGATCTCAAGGGAAGCAGAGGAATCAAAATCCCCTGTAAGCTTTATTGAACAGTTTGTCATTGATGACCTTAAAGCAGGAAAGAACCAGGGAAGGATCCACACCCGCTTTCCTCCCGAACCCAACGGATACCTGCACATAGGTCATGCAAAAGCCATTTGTCTTGATTTCGGAATGGCACAGAAATACGGAGGCAAGTGCAATCTGCGTTTTGATGACACCAATCCCGTTAAAGAGGAAGTTGAATATATTGATTCAATAAAGGAAGATATTCACTGGTTGGGCTTTGATTGGGAAGACCGGGAATTTTATGCCTCAGATTATTTCGGGAAGCTATTTGACTTTGCCGTTGATCTCATAAAAAGGGGACTTGCCTATGTTGATGATCAGACTGCCGATGTGATATCTGCCCAGAAAGGCACTCCTACCCGGCCGGGTACCGAAAGTCCTTTCCGGAAACGCCCCGCGAAGGAGAGTCTCGATCTGTTCTACAGGATGAATGAAGGAGAATTTGAGGAGGGCAGCATGGTTCTCAGGGCCAGGATAGACATGACTTCGCCGAACATGCATATGCGCGATCCCATCATTTACAGGATTATAAAAGCAGCTCATCACCGGACAGGAAACAAATGGAACGTTTACCCGATGTATGATTTTGCGCACGGGCAAAGTGATTATTTTGAGGGAGTAACCCATTCATTGTGCACACTTGAATTTGAAGTTCACAGGCCTCTTTACGACTGGCTTGTTGATCAGCTAAAAACCTCTGATTACAGGCCCAGGCAAATTGAATTCAACCGACTCAACCTCACATATACTATGATGAGCAAGAGGAAGCTGCTTGAGCTTGTACAGGAAGGCAGGGTAAGCGGATGGGATGATCCCAGGATGCCTACATTATGCGGACTGCGCAGAAGAGGCTATACACCAGAGTCAATAAGAAGATTTGTTGATCTCATTGGATATACTAAAGTGGAAGCCATCAACGATGTCTCCCTCCTGGAACATGCTGTCCGTGAGGATCTTAATATCAGGGCGCCACGCGTTTTCGGAGTGCTTGATCCGCTTAAGGTTGTCATCACCAATTATCCGAAAGATAAGATTGAGGAAGTCGGGATACTCAACAATCCGGAAGACGAAAGCATGGGAACAAGGAAGGTCCCGTTCAGCAATGAGGTTTATATTGAAAGGGATGATTTCATGGAAAATCCGCCTCATAAATTCTTCCGTCTCGCTCCGGGAACAGAAGTGAGATTGAAAGGTGCATATATAATAAAGTGCGAATCGTTTAAGAAGAACGAAAATACCGGAATTATAGAAGAGGTTTACTGCACTTATGATCATGCTACCAGGAGCGGTAGTCATGCTTCCGAAAAGAAGGTAAAGGGCACTCTTCACTGGGTATCGGCACGGCATGCCGTTGATGCAGAAGTAAGGTTATACGACAGGCTTTTTGATCACGAAGATCCTGCAGGGCAGAAAGATGATGATTACCGTAAATTCCTTAATCCCAATTCGCTTAAGATCCTTAAACGATGTAAGCTTGAGCCATCGTTGCGTTCTGCAAAACCTCTTGACAAATTCCAGTTTCAGCGGCTGGGTTATTTCTGTGTCGATTACGATTCCACGGAGGAACATCCGATATTTAACAGAACGGTATCGCTCAAGGATACGTGGGCCAAAATGAAAAAATAGTCTTGCAGGTCTTGCGGTCCGGCAGGTCAGGATTTTTTGTCAGTCTTCAAATACTTCATAAAGCCAGCAATACTGTTTATAAGACGTTGAGATTTATTTCTCCTGTCAAGTGAAGTAACTACTTTGACATATTGCTGATCTTCAGCAATATAATACATGCTTTTAACTTCACCGGCTGAACCTTTAGATATATTCAAAAATTGTCTGAACTCAACATCGCTGTTTCTGCAGAAACCTTCGCTAATGTTATTCATAATTGAGATCCCGGCTCTTGTTACCTGATCCCTGAATCCAAAATCCTTACAGCTTCTGAAATCTGAATAAACAAGGTTGACCATTTCTCTGGCCATTTTCCATACTTCTAAATCCTCAAAATTTTTGATTGTTCCCATTTTAGCACGATTTTTTTAGTTAGTTAATAAAGATACAAAATAAATCAACTTGCACGACTTGCACGACTTGCACGACTTGCACGACTTGCAGGACTTGCAGGACTTGCAGGACATTTACAGATTTTTTATATCTTTGCACCCTCCAAACTGCTCCGTGGTGTAATTGGCAACACGTCTGACTCTGGATCAGAAAAGTTCAGGTTCGAGCCCTGACGGAGCAACATATAATCAATCACTTATAATTTGTTTTGTAAGTGATTTTTTGTTTGCTGCCAGGTTCTTGCCAGGTTTTTGATGGTTTTTTA
>Ga0307378_10000300_pt1 | contig 92043 bp, 68 predicted proteins | sample UN1MG_FD_202238 | JGI IMG/M metagenome (GOLD analysis project Ga0307378, IMG submission 202238) | Soil microbial communities from Risofladan, Vaasa, Finland - UN-1 | ecosystem: Environmental > Terrestrial > Soil > Coastal area > Acid sulfate soil | place: Finland: Risofladan, Vaasa | collected... | reverse complement strand
CGACCTTTTTTAAGCGCTTACCCTGACCGGTACGGAATTCCTCACATTTTTTTTATTTTCCTGTCGCAAAAAGGGCAAAACTCGCACTATATAGCGAGAACAGTAATTCTTTGAGAATTTGAGGTGCTAAGATGTCTGAGAATGACAAATTTTATGTTGAGCGATGTTTGGATGGCCATCCGGACGATTTTCGCTACCTTGTGCGACGCTATCAGGGGGTCTTGTTAGCCAACCTGGCCGGCAAGTTGGGAAGCAGAGACCGTGCTGAAGAAGCCGCACAGGAGGCACTCGTAAGGGCCTATTTCAATATGGGCAAACTCAGAAAGCCGGATTCGTTCTTCTCCTGGCTGCTCGGAATCGCCGACAACGTTGCGAAAGAGCACGAAAGAAAAGATCAAATCCAACGCCAGCGCGAAATCGTCCGCTCATCGCTTCAAGAATCTTCCGGCACCGAACTCTCTCAGGATTACGCACTCGAATCGGCAATCGCCGAACTGCCCGAGGCATACAGACAAGTCATACTGCTGCGATACTACGGCGGGCATTCCTGCGGTCAGATAGCAGAGCAGCTCGATATGCCGCTGGGCACAGTAACAAAAACATTATCACGGGCCTATGCCATGCTGCGCGAATCGCTGCAGCAGCAAAAGCAAGCAGAAGTTTATGAGGTGTAACAATGAATTGCGAAGAATCAAAAGAACTATTGGTCGCATACTTTGAAGGACTCCTTGAGGACTCCGAACAAAAGGCAGTTGAAGAACACCTGAAGGACTGTCCGGCTTGTCAGGCCGATTTACAAGAGCTGACGGGCCTTCACGACCGCCTCGTTACTAACGGCAAAGCTCTGGCCCAATGCAACCTTGAAAAAGATGTAATGAACCAGGTAATACGAGAACAGAACGTAAGGCTCAAAGCAACCACAAGAGCGACAGAAGCTCTGAAAATAAGGAGAACAATCATGAAAAGTCCAGTGACAAGAATAGCAGCAGCCGCCGCGGTGATCATCGTAGCGGCTCTCGGTATCAATTCTATCATGGCGCCGTCCGTAACGTGGGCACAGGTCATCGAACCGATTCTCAATGCCAGGACCGTAGTCTTCGACCTGATTATAGGCGGCGAGGATTCAGGCATGGTCTCGCATGAGATCGTCATCGGTTCACGAATCAGAAGGACCATGTCGAACATGCCGAATATGACTCTGATTATCGACATGGACAATGCAAGAATGCTCGCGCTCGACACTGTAGGAAAAACCGCCATCTATACTGACATTTCAGGCGACCTCGGGGACAGTACTCGAAGTTATATCAAGTTCGTTCGCGAGATAATCACGCAGTTGCAGGACGGCCAGGTCGAGCATCTCGGCGAGCAGGTAATCGACGGACAAAAAGCAGTCGTATTCGTCGGTAAAGGTCACAACGAACAAGTGACATTCTGGGCCGACCCTCAGTCCGCACGTCTGATACGAGTCGAGGCCAAAATCGGTCAGGATTTCTCCTTCGTCATGAAGAACTTCGAGTTCGATGCGAATGTGGACGAATCGCTCGTAAGCATGGAAGTGCCGGAAGGATACACGCAGAAAGAGAACGACATCGCTCTGGGCAACGCCACCGAGGAAGATTTCGTCGAGAGCCTGAGGATATGGGCCCAAATAATCGGTGACGGCACATTCCCCGCGGCCATCGGCACGGAAGCTACCATGCAGCAGATGCCGACACTGGTGCAGAAGGTCACTGCAATGCAGGTCTCCGAGGAAAAAGGAACGCGAATCGGGATGAGCTTCGCAAAAGGAATGCTGTTCCATCAGATTCAGGAGAGCCAGGGCCAGTGGAAGTACACCGGAGCGGGCGTCAAACTGGGCGATGCGAGCAAGGTCGTATTCTGGTACCAGCCGCAGGGCTCACAGAGCTATCGCGTCATCTACGGCGACCTGAGCGTCAAGGACGTAGCAGAGGAAAATCTGCCAAAGTAAAGTTTCAAGTAAAGACAATGCTTTCGAAAACAAGGCCGGGCCTAATCGTCCGGCCTTGTTTGCTTTTTAAAATTTGCGGAAAAGATATAATTTTATTTAGAGCAAAACATAGCCCTTAAGCGTTATATTAGCGACAATCGATTGTTCTGATATCAGAAAAGGTTAATCCCGGATGCTCGAAGACAGGTTACTCTTGTGGAAATTCAAACGCGGCAGCAGAGCTGCGTTCCGAGCGATCTACGAAAAGTACGCCGGGGATATGCTGACGTTGGCAGGCAACCTGCTGGACGACAAAGTCGGAGCCGAAGACATTGTTCAGGATGTCTTTATCAAGTTCGTCCAATCCATTGGAACGTTCCGTCTGACGGGCAGTCTGAAAAGCTATTTGGCAACCTGTGTCGCGAATCGCTCGCGTGACTGCATCCGCAGAAGAATTCGTCAGCGTACCGCCATGGCAAAACAGGCGGAAAAAAGGGCTGTCGAGATTAAAAGCACGGTTCACCTGGCGATATGCAGCGAGCAATTGCAGGAATTGAGTGACGCTATGACCGAGCTTCCGTACGAGCAGCGAGAGGCCATCGCCCTTCGCATCCACGGCAACCTGAAATTTAGACAGATAGCCGAATTGCAGAATGCTTCAACTAAAACAGTTCACAGCCGGTACTGCTACGGACTGGATAAACTACGGTCAATCCTGAACGGCGAGGTAAGAAAATGAGACCGGCTGAAAACATAGAAAAGTCAATCAAGAAATTGCGCTACAAAACAAGTGCCGAAACGCACGACAGAGTCCTTGGCAATGTCCTGCAGGCGCTGGACGAGTATGAGAAACAAAAAACGAGTGCAGACGCACATGATATAAGAAGAACAATGATGAGAAGCAGAATAGGAAAAATAGCTGCGGCGGTACTGATAATTGTGTCAGTAATCGCGGGGATACATTTTCTTGGTCCAACTGAAAGTGTCGCGTGGGCTGATGTCGTCCGGCCCATCCTAACCGCCCGTACTGTGGTATTCAATGTTATTATGAACGAGGGAGATAATGTTCCTATCAACAGGGTTATGAACATGGGTACGCAACGGGTCAGAAACGAATTGTTATCGCCAGATGGGAATAGTGTACAGGTGATAGTAATCTTTGATTATGATACTTCCCTGATGCTCGAACTGATCCCGGAGAAGAAGACGGCGGTATTAATTGAACTGAAGGACATACCGGAGAAACCCGAAAACGTCCTGGAAGAAATGAGAAACATTATTACAGAATTACAGAATGACCCTGATGTTTCGGTCGAGCCACTTGGCGAGAAGGAAATAGATGGCCGGATAGCAAAAGGTTTTCGGGCTAACGGCCCTGATGGAGAAATGACGGTCTGGGCGGACTCACAAACCGCCCTGCCAATACGAATGGAGCAGAAATGGCGTCAGATGCATTTTGTTTGTACGGATTTTAAGTTTGATGTTGTATTGGACGAATCATTATTCAGTATGGAAATACCTGAAGGTTACTCTGAACTTCCAAGTGGCGAGCTTCCCATTGCGAGTACGACCGAACAGGATCTGGTCGAAACCCTTCGTATGTGGGCAGAAATGATATTGGATGGCGCCTTTCCGGAAGATTTTAGCGGCCAAGTATACGTGGATGACGTAAATAAGAATCGTAAAAAATTCGCGAAACTTCAACAAGAACAAAAGGTGGAATTGGGATTAAAGTTTGGTCGTGGATTCATATTTGTTCAACTCCTAAAGGCCGAGAACGATTGGCACTATGTGGGCAAGAATGTCAAACTTGGTGATTCGGAATCTCCAGTTTGCCGGTATCGCCCGGAAGGCTCAGAAACTTATCGTGTTATCTACGGCGATCTGAGCGTCAAGGACGTGGCGCTGGAGGACCTGCCGCAATAGCTCTTTCTCAAATAGTTAAAGCAAGAAGCCGGGCTATTTCTTCGGCAGGCTCCCGTAGTAAGGATAGTTGTCGAAGGCATCGCCTTTGCCCAAAACGCGAGGGTCCTTGGTCGCCTTTAGTTCGGCCATCAAGGCGTCGGCGAGTTTCTTCTTGACCCTGGCGTATCCGGGCTGGCCCGCAACATTGTTCAACTGATCGGGATCTTTTTTCAGGTCATACAACTCCTCGGAAGGACGTTTTCCGAAGCCCAGCTCGAACAATCTCTTGACCTTCGGATCGTCACGATATTTCAGCATGTAAGATTTGGTGGGTGCCGCATCGACGTCACCATACCCGTAATGTGTGCCGCGCGGACGGGCAACATTTATATCTATGGGTTGCGAGTAGCCCTTCGGAGCACCGGCGGGCCAGCGCTCGGGCTTGAAGTTGCGAATATACAGGAAATCATGCGTCCGTATCGCCCTCATCGGATAGCCGCCCGTGCCGGTCTCCTGGCAGACTACGTGACGTTCCTTGCCGGTCAGGACGTGGTCGCGTCTGGCGTCCACCCAGCCCGACTTGCCGAAGGTGAGTATGTCCAGGAAACTTTTCGCAGTCATCTGTGCAGTCGGCTTCAACCCGGCCGCCTCAAGAAATGTCGGGGCCAGGTCCGTCAGGCTAATGAAATCCTCGACAACCCGGCCGCCCTTGACGAAGCTCGGGCAGCGAACCGCCAGCGGGACGTTTGTCCCCGTATCGTACAAGTTGCTCTTGCAGCGCGGGAACGGCAGCCCGTTGTCGCCGGAGATGACGATCAGCGTATTGTCAAGCTCGCCGGTCCCTTCGAGCATTTTCAGCAAACCGCCGACTTCGGTGTCGAATCGCTGAACCTCCCAGTAGTAGTCGCAGATATCGGTGCGGACTTCTTCGCTGTCCGGGAAACACGCCGGCACTTCGACGTCCTCAAGCTTTATTCCGCTTTTAACGCCGGATTGCCATTTATAGCCCCGATGCGGATCCCCGCTGCCGAACCAGAAGCAGAACGGCGTGCCTTCCGGCCGGGCCTTCATAAACTCCTCGAAGTTCTTATACCGCGGCCCGGCGGGATTCCGTGTTCGCCCGCCCGGCGCGTCCCGACCGGGCGCCCATCCTTTGCGGGTGTAGCCTATATGATAGCCGGCCTCTTCCAGCAAATCCGGATACACGGCGAATTTGACCTGAAGCGTGCTCCAGAGATTGGCGCCCTCTTCCAGACGCCAGTGCCACTGCCCGGTCAGAATTGCCCCGCGCGAAGGTGTGCACGAAGGCGATGAAACAAACGCATTCTCGAAAAGCACGCCTTGCCGCGCGACCCGGTCGAACGTCGGCGTCTTGACGACCTTGTCGCCGGCTATGCTCGCGTGAGGCCAGGACCAGTCGTCCGCCAGACAGAAAAGAATATTCGGGCGTTTCCCCGAAGCCCCCCTCCCAAACGGCTCAGAAGCGTGCTCGCATCCGGTAAAAGCCAGCGATGCCGCACCTAATCCCATTGCCTTTAGGAAATCGCGACGTGAATTATATAGACTGCTCATATTTATATTCCTGCCTCTTTAGGTCATAGCTTGTTGCTGCTTACAATCTTGCCGGGCGGGCGAACGTTTGCCTTTAGCTCGCGATCAAATTCCGCCATCAGACCCGTCAGGCGTTTGACGATTTCGGGATGCTTACCGGCAAGGTTTATCTTTTCGCTGATGTCAGCTTTAAGATCGTACAGCTCGCTCTTCTTCTTGACACGGCGGAGCTTCCATTTGCCGCTGCGGACCGCTTCAAGATTTTTACCCCGGTAGTAGAAGAACGCCTCGTGAGGCGACTTTGCTCCCGGCCTGCCTTCCATTAAAGGCCAAATGTCTTTTCCATCAATCACTCGGTCGCTCGGTACACGACTGCCCGCTAACCGCGCGAACGTCGGCAGCAGGTCAATCGTGCCGCAGAGTTCGCTACATACTTTGCCGGCGGGGATTCCGCCGGGCCAGCGCATGATGCACGGCTCGCGCATACCGCCTTCGTAAGTGGAAAATTTGCCGTCCCTCAGCGGCAAAGCGCAGCCGCCATGATGTTTCTTGCCCAGCCACGGGCCGTTGTCACTGGTAAAGACCACGAGCGTGTTTTTATCCACCCCGGCGTCTTTAAGGGCGCCGAGAATTCTACCGACCGCCGAGTCGATTTGTTCGATGGTTGCCTTGTACGCCTTCTGAACATCCTCGACGTAAAAATCATCGGAGACGAACAGCGGGATATGCGGCATCGTGTGCGGCAGATAGAGGAAGAAGGGCTTGTCCCTGCTGCTGCGAATAAACTCGACGGCTTCGTCGGTGTAGCGTTCGATTAACGTTGTCTGGTCCGCCGGGCGCTCAATGATCTTTTCATTGCGCATCAGCGGCACATTCCACGGCGAGTAATCCTTCTGCCGCCACGCCCGGTCGAGATTCCTGTCCTTACCCTTGACACCATCCATGTCATTGGAGTATGGAATGCCGAAGTAAGAGTCAAAGCCGTTGCTCGTCGGCAGGAATTCCGGCAGATGACCCAGGTGCCACTTGCCGATACAGGCGGTGACGTAACCCTTGCTCTTGAGTATGTCGGCGATTGTGTGTTCTTCCGGATTAAGGCCGATATTGTCTCTTGGGAACAAGACCTTGGTAATGCCGACTCGCGGCGGATAACAGCCGGTCAGCAGCGCCGCCCGCGAGGGCGAACAGACCGACGCTGCGGCGTAGAAATCAGTAAACTTCATTCCCTCGGCAGCCATTCTGTCCAGGTTCGGCGTCCGGATCGAAGGCGAGCCGAAACAGCCGACATCCTGGTAACCCTGGTCATCAGTGAAAATTATGACGAAATTCGGTTTGCTGCCGGCCCTCTGACCGGCCCTCATGCAGCTCGGTATCGCCAGCGACGCCATCCCGGCGCCAAGCACTCTCAGAAAACTTCGACGCGTACAATCTGTTGTGCTCATCATTTTTTCTCCGTTGAAGTTCGTTTCTCATTCAGGCTCAGCCCGCGCTGAATTCTATTCATAAGGTCTCGCTGATTCAACTGAATACTGCAAATCCGTCCGGAAAGGTCACGCTGTGCATCTGTGCTACCTGCCGTCAGATTCGGTTGTTTGCAGTTGGAGAATTCTTTTGGTCTCGCCGGTCACTTTAACCTGCTCACTAATTCGAACGGGCCAGACCCAAATTATCTTTTCTCCGTCGGCGACAACAAACACATCTCTGCGCAGCCCGTGCGGGACTCGCTGGGCGGTCAGGAATTTGCCGAGCTTCTTTTCTTCGCTTTGGCCCAGAGGAACAAACCTGTCGCCGGGCCGGCGATGGCGAACGATAAGCGGCAGCTTAATCCTTTCCAGATCAAACCACTCAATCAAATCGGTTTTGGCGGCCTTGAATTTTTCAAAATCAACTTCATTCTTTTCGAGAACAATTGCCTGTATTAAAAATTTTTCAAACGTTGTCTGTCCGGGAATTTCAACTGTTACAGCCTGGTCTTTAGACGATATCGGTGGGGCAAGCCCCACCCTACAATTTAAAAAAACCAAATTCCCGTATTCACGCCGAACCGCGACCCCACCGGGCAATTCCATTTTTCTGCCGGTGACATTTTGTTCCGCCAGTTGCAGCATGCCTTCATAATGTCCCTGCGTCAAATCTCTCTCGCCGCAGCCGACATTAGCCAGACTCCGCCGAATCAGCTCGACTTTTACCGGCTGCGGCTCGGTCAGAAACTGCTTCAAGTCCAGCACGGTCTCCTCCGGATCGCAATCAGCCAGGAAAGGCCACAGCTCATCCGCCCGACCGCAAACCATGCTGTAGTACCTGCGGGCCGACCGAGCCAGTTGCGACAACTGTTCCACGATCGAATCGGAACAGTCTTCTTGTAATGCCGGAATCAACTGATGTCGGATGTAGTTTCGTCGGTACGTACAATCGGCATTCGTATGGTCATGGCGCCATTTCAGATTTCGCTCATGGAGATACCTGACAATCTCATCGCGTCTGAAACACAGCAGGGGTCTGACAAATTTGATCTCATCGGCGAAGACACGCACCGGCCAGATGCCCCCAAGCCCGCGAAAGCCCGTGCCGCGACTCAGCCGCTGAATGATTGTCTCGGCATTGTCGTTTTTTTGATGTGCCGTTGCGATTCGGCTGCAGTTGTTGGCCTTTGCGATATCTATCAGAGCCTCCATCCGTAACCGGCGAGCAGCCGTTTCAATCGACAGCTTATTGAGACGGGCAAATCCGCGCACGTCTGTTCGGCTCGTCGTCACGGCCAACTTCAATTTCGTCGCCTGGGTGACAACAAACTCTTCATCCAAATCCGCTTCGGCGCCTCTCAACTGATGATTTATATGAGCACATAACAGCCTGGTATTTAAAATGTCCTCGGCCTTGAGCGCGTGTATCGCGTACATAAGCGCTATCGAATCAGCCCCGCCGGAAACAGCCAGCAGGATTTTTTCCGCTGAGCCCAAAAGCCCGTTCACCCTAACGAAATCGGCCAGCTTCTTCTCAAATTCGAGCAACATTTCTTTGGCACAAAAAAAGGGCCTGATATCCAACCAGGCCCGAGATTACATTGTAAGAAAACTTTATTCCAAAATTTCTATCCGCGTTATTACTCGTCGAGTTTCTGCAACTCCCTTATACGCTTGTCTGCATACTCTCTCCATTCCCTATACTTGTCAAACTGACCTTCTATTTTTACAGCCTGTTGATAAAGCTGCAGTGCTTCAGCGTTCCGGTGTAGATTCTTATCCAGGATACGCGCCGCCCTAAACCTCGCTGGATGAGGAGTTTCAGGATCCCATTGGAAGGTCCTTTTGAAATACAAAAGCGCTATCGAGTAATCCTTGAAATATTCGTGGATTACACCCGCCCGGTATGCCGCATCATCGATCTTGTCGCTGGAAGGATGTTTCCTTATTAACTCCCTGTATTTCTCCAGAGCCAAACGTAACTGATTTTGATTTTTAAGAATGGGTAGTGTTCCGGCATTTTTGTCAATTTCCAGGGCATCATAATAAATATCATCCGCATCAGGAATTGAAGCGCTGACTTTCAAATTAGCAGGGGCCACGTCCGCCTCAATGATGTAGTTATATTTTGGCATGGTATTCAGCGCAGCTAATTCCTTATTAGCCCATTCGAGCTTCATATTGTTGCCGGTCCTTACATAATACCCCGCAAGCAATTCAAGACCCTGCCGATAGGCCTGCCGATTGACTGCCATCTGCTCTACGATATCGGCCTCACTCGTATCAGCGATATTTACAACGCTCGCGGGTCCGATTTGTCTCGTATCACGTGGTATAAGCTGACCTCTGCCCCTGTCGACATCCTGACAACCAACCAGTATGCTTAGCAATACTATGAGTATTCCGGTACATACTTTTCTCGCCATAATGGCCTCCTTTCAATCTTATAAACGAATCCAATTCTAATAATCAATAACCAATTATCAAGTAAAAGCCCGTTCGTCAAGAACAAACAACAAAAAATATTAAAACAAGGACCTGCTGAGAATTCTAATGGCAATTACCACGAATTTCCACAACTTTTCATTTAATAATCTTCCTCAAACGCCCGATTCCATAGTCAAAGGCCGTGTTTTGCCAAATCCGCATGAAAGAATAATAAAAATCAAAGATTCCGAGGCAATTAAACACATTGTTTCATCGATACCATCATATTGATCATACCACCCGCTATTATATGTATGTAAGCCCCAATTCCTTATTGATGCCGATAAATCCGCGCCGGAAACCGTCACTGGAACTGTTACGAATTTCGGCTAAGGGTAAACATTCGCCGGGATATTGTAGTATAGGACTTTACATGCCGAAATGTGGATTTTGTTTACAAAATAGTCCATAAAAGTCAGCGAAAAGCTTTGACTTAAGCGGCCGATTCAGGTATAATAATATCTTATAAAGTCCGGCGATATGACCGTGAGGAGGTCATCTTAATATCGTCGATTTAATATACTTTTTATGTCAATCCAAGTCTCTTTTCGGATTGGCTGGAAGAGACCATCGCGAAATGATTTTGGAAATAGGAATATGAAACCAAACCGGTTAATCTTAACTATTCTCATCATGACTTGCTGTTTACTCCTTCAGGCCGGCTGCGAAGAGGAAGCTATGGCGCCGCGACAAGAGCTTAGCTCAGACTGGTTCCAGCAGTTCCAGCAAATACAGCAGCCGAGCAAGCCGGCAAACGCTACTCGTCCCACTACTCGAACCAGAAGAACAGCACCAAAAATTGAATTCGAAAAATTAGTGCACGATTTCGGTAATGTCGGCCCTGGGACGAATAATCTCTGTGAGTTTAGATTTACAAACGCCGGAAATAGTACCCTAAAAATAGGGGAGATTACCAAAACCTGTGGATGTACACCTTTTTCGCTTGCGAAAAAGGAATACGCACCGGGTGAAAGCGGAACATTGAAGGTGAACTATTTTTCCGAGCAACAACGTGGCCAAGCAACAAAACACCTGGTCATACATAGCAACGATAGGGCAAGGCCCGAGGTCACACTGGCCGTCAAGGCAGACGTTAAGATACAAGTTGATCATGAACCGAAAACATTGAACCTTTTGCTTAAACAGGAAAACGCTAATTGCCCGCAGCTCACACTTACCAGTATTGACAACCAGCCTTTTTCAATAAAGTCTTTCAAGTCAACCGCCAATTGTATAACTGCCGACTACAATCCTTCGGAGAAAGCAACGAAATTTGTTCTTCAGCCGAAGGTTGATATGGAGATGCTGGAGAAGACTTTGAATGGCCGTATCGAGATTGGCTTAACCCATCCGGAATGCAAAACGATCTCCGTCGGCATTAACACCCTGCCAAAATTCAAGATTGCTCCAAGGTCCATTATCGTTCGCGGAATGGCAACGCAACAACCGATAGTGAAGAAACTGCGGATACTTAACAACTACAATGAGGATTTTGAACTTGAATCAGTATGGTCAAGTAAAGGTGCCGTCAAGGTATTGAGTAACGCAATAGTCCACAACGGTTATGAACTCGAACTGGAGATAACAGCGCCGGCCAGCAAAAACAAAAATAGGATCTTCACGGAGACTTTTTTTGTCAAAACAAAACAAGGCCTGCAACTGGAAATTCCATGTAACGTATTCTATTCGAAAACGATTCCTGCATCTCTGGCATCCAAAACAAACGATAAGGAATGTAAAACTTGTGGCCCCAAAATCTTTGACTTTACCAAGGGTACGGTCACAGGATACCCTACCGCGGAAGAATAATAAAAGTTCTTAAGCGTGTGTCCTCCCGCCAATTGTTACTGAGAATACATAGGCTTTCTCAGTACCGAATATTTTTTTGCCGGGCTCGGCTATTCAGTTTGGCTACGGAGTAATGGCGAACAGGAAATGTTCATTACCAAGGCTTTTGACTTGTAATTGTATCGACTTACTTTCACTGGTTAAAGCATTTATAGAGGTGTCTACTACCCAAATGCCACCCGGCTTGACTTTTCCGCCGTTTTCACTCGAACTTGAGCTTCCTTTCCGACTTTCAACGGTCAGTAAATGATAGGGCACAGAGTACGAAGATTCTTGCGAACGGATAATCCGCAACGCAAAAGTCTGCAATTCTCCATCGCCGAGACGACAGTAAAATAGAACGGGCTCATTAATGGGTTTTTCAATCTCAACAGGTTCGTTGAGCTGCTCAGGATTTATAAAACCCATCTGGCGAAAAATCTCCTCGGCGACAGGGACTTCGGCCAGACTCTCATCTCCGAGTTTCCCGGCCAGGCTCTTAATCTCATCCGCCCTGACATTGTGGTCTTTTTCCGTACGCTGCATGGCCCGGGCACGCAGGAGCGACTCTCGCCCCTTGTCCGTATCACCACGATCCGCCCAATAGCGGGCGAGCATAAGACAGCCATCCAGCGTATTGACGGGGCTCTCTTCAATAATAGACCGCAAACGTTCAAGCTGCTCCGGCGTGCGGAAATATTTCTCAAAGATAAGAAGCGTTTTCATTTCCACATCGCTGTCTAATAACGCATCCATCGCCTTTTGCATCTGATCATCGGTAAAGTCAGATTCGTAATCAGCAATTAATGAGGCCTCGGACGCCATCTTTTCAGGTTCGCTCCAAAAGATAGTCCCAGCTTTGGAGTCACGCCGGCGCTGGCGGAAAATATAAATATGCTCATTTCCCTTTTGCATCCGAAGATACTCTTTGCCAAGCTCCTCTTGTCCCCATCCCAGGGTTTTCAATTCATCCCGATAAGCCATCAGTGCCTTATCGGTTTGGCGCTCGTCTGCGAACCGCCAGACTGTGTGATTGTTCTTCAATAATCCACTGCCTGAAATCAGTTGTTGTACCTTATCAGCTTTTAGAAAGGAAAGCTCCGGCGGCTCATGGTAGGCTCCATAGAGCATCTCAGGCGATTCAGGCATCTGGCCATACTTATCCAGTAAATTCCCAAACTGTTTGCTGATTGATTTGATCATCTCGCTGCAAATACCATCTGCTGCAAGCTTGTATTTGGCTTGTGAACTTTCAATCCCAAACATTTTACTCTCGTGCTCGAGCTGGCTTTCGATATCGAACCTAACCACTGGAAGCGTATAAGGCTGATCAGAACGAGACGTGCCTGCGAAAATAGAACTGCCCGCAGTCCATTTTATTATCGCTTTGAAATAACGACTACGAAGGAAAGATTTCTCGTTGACCTGGGGCATATTTATAGTAATAAAAACATCCGGCAGAAGCCCGCCCGGCTTTGGCCAGGTCCCGGACGGGTAATAAGCAACTTCGCCCACATAAGGCAATTGGGCCAGAGACTTCTGAAACTCGCGCATCGTACGGTCGAGCAGATCGTGAGGACTTTGACAAATAATCAGGATGTTTCGTGTGCTTACTCTGGTACCGCTTCCGGCCGAGGTAGAACTCAAAGTCTGTATATTATTCTTGGCATTTATCGTTCCAATATGTGCCTGGAATCTGCCGGATTCACCCTGTGAGATAGGCAAAGACGTTATCTCATGGGGTGAATCTTCTTGATCTGTTGGCTTGTTCTTTCCTGATTCATTTAGAATGACTACAGGTTCAGATTTGCTTAAATTCAAAGGCCACTCGAAAAACACCAGCACAACGCCAATAAATACAATCGCAACCGCAGAGCCTAAGCTTATAGGGACAGTTTGCGAACTGCCACCTCGCTCGTCAGCCTTAGCCTTCGGAGGACATAACAAAAAACCAAAAACGAAATATATAAGAGTAAGCAATGGATTGAGAAAAACAAATGTCAATAACCAGAGACATTTTGTCCCCCATCGCCGACCGAATATCGGATAGAACTCTCGCCGGAATAAACAATGAATCAGTAATGCCGACCATACAATCAAGTAAAGCCCACTGAAAGCATACCAAGGCATCAAAGTCTACCTTTCAAATAATTATCTGCGGGCGGTTTGCGAACCGCCCCCACTGTCAAGGCACCTAAAACCCGATATATCAGTATCGAGATTTTAGCACTTTCGTATTACCCAAAAGTGGTGGAATGCCGGAAAAAAGATAATTTTTTTGAGTCCGAATAACAACCAGACAAACGAATGCTTATTCCGTAAAACATTTAATAAAAAGAAGTTATGCTTCATAAACAACAAAAGTAGCCGGCTTTGCCGGATGAGCATCAAGTTTTTTTTGTTTTTTTCTTCGACAGCACTTGACGGGATATCATAGTGTGTTATACTTGTAATAGCTGACATAGTACAATTAGTGAGGTTGCTTTATGCAGATTCGTATCGACAATGCTTCAAGCAGGCCCGTTTATCGGCAGATTATAGACCAGATAAAGCGTGACATTGCCCTGGGCAGGCTCATCAAAGATGAAAAGCTGCCGACCGTCAGGCAATTGGCGGCACAACTCGCTATAAATCCCAACACTATCGCCAAGGCTTATCGCCAGCTCGAAGGCGAAGGCATCATCGTCACCAGGCCGGGATCCGGAGCTTTTGTCGCACATCTGGACAGCAACTTGAGCAGGGCCGTCCGAAAAAGACTCCTGTCGGATGAGCTTGAGCTAATCGCAGTTGAGGCGTTCCACATGCAAATTGACAGGCAAACACTGCTGGAATTGTTCAATAACGCGGTTGAGAAATTAAATGTGCCTTCGAAGAAAGGACAATCGAATGAATGATAACGTTATCAACGTGGAAAACCTCGTCAAATACTTCGACGGCCGGTGTGTTCTGGACGGTATCAATTTCAACGTCCCGCAGGGCTGCATCTATGGCCTGTTAGGCCGAAACGGGGCCGGAAAGACCACGATCATTCGGATTCTTTTGGGTATCGAGCCGGCGACACGAGGCCGGACTTGCCTGCTGGACACTGAATCTACGAACCTTTCGCCAGGAATCCGCGGCCGGATCGGCTGCGTCGCTGAAGGTCATAATCTTATCCAGAGTTACAAGGTCGGCCGGCTGATCAAGCTCTGCAAAAACCTTTCGCTGCAATGGAACGACGAGTCCTTCGATCATCTGATGGAAACATTCCGCCTGCCGAAAGACCGCAAAATCAAAGACCTGTCCATGGGCATGCGGGCGCAGTTGAACCTCTCGCTGGCGATGGCGATTGACCCCGAGCTGCTTATCCTCGACGACCCGACGCTGGGGCTGGATACCGTCGCCCGGCGGCAGTTCCTCGAGCTTGCCATCGAGGTAATCCAGAAGCAGGGCCGGACGATTCTTTTCTGCTCTCACATCCTCAGCGACGTCGAGCGCATCGCCGAGAGGATAGGAATCCTCGCTGCCGGTAAACTCGTAGTGGATTGTCCGCTGGAGCAGCTCAAAGAGCGCGTCAGGAAATTGCGGATCATCTTCGGCGAAGCCCCGCCGGCAAACCTTTACCTGACCGAGATTATCAACCAGCAAATCCAGGGCCGGGAGATGACCGTCACAGTTGCTAACTGGAACCGGCAGAAACAAGCCATTCTCGAAACGTTCAAACCATCAAGCTGCACCGAAATCCCGATGAGCCTTGAGGACATATTCATAGAATGCACCAGGCCCAATCCGCAACCAGTTGAGATCGCATAAGAAGGAGATAAGCAAATGCTTACACTTATAAAACGAGAAATTCGTGATAATATTGTATACTTCCTCGGAGCAGCTATTCTCACGGCAATCCTTATCGTAATAACGGTTTCTGTGGCATATAACATGGGACGAGATTACGGCGTCTACGCCGGGCTTTCGCTTCCGGTGATTGTTATACTGATGATTGGCTTCTCAGGAATGGGTGTTTCCCAGATGTACACGGACAAAGCCAGAAAGATCTCCGCATTTTTGACCGCCCTGCCGGTAAGTAGAAATCAGATATTGCTTGCCAGGATTGTCACTGGAATCCTGGCAATTCTAACGGTCGTTTTGCCATTCATAATTACCAGCATGGCCCTGGCATATCTTTTTGTGCCGCCAATACCAATTTTTTCCAGCATGATTTTTGATATTTTTGCAGTAGCATTTCTGCTGGGTTTCGCCTGCTATTGCCTCGGTTTAATGACCGGCTGGACGGCAAGTAAAATTACTCCGATACCGGGGTGCCTGGTCCTGACCTTTATCCTTACTTCACTGATTATTGTAAAAGGCTTCGGGTCTTGTGCAAAAGGAATATTAACCCTGTTTATCGTCGCGTGCCTGATACGCACCTGGCAAAAATTCATGTCAACATCTCTGTAGGAATACGATTATGAGAATTCCGCAAAATTATTGTGTTAAGGTTCTGGCTACCGGCATCATTGTGCTGATCTTACTGTCATTGCCGCTATTCTGGGCCCGCTGGTTCTGCAAAAGCTTGCTTGGCGATATGATGCCTATGGACTACAGAACCGTCGAAATCGAACCATGCGGATTGGTGCCGTCCGAGATCGAGAGTGACCCGAACGTGCTTCGGCATTCTGGGGTGCATGCGCATATTATCCATCCCGAAGCCTCGCTGACCCTCGGCACTGCGGACTATTTCTCTGACATAGCCCAGGAGGGACGTCACTCAAACATTTATTACCTTGACGCTGGTGACGAAGGCTGGGAATGGATCTATTTCGATAGAAGAATCGGTCAAATAAACAGTCGATTGGCTGGCGTAGAGAAAATGCCCGACGGAACTTTGATGCGAAAGAAAGTTCAATTCTACGCCGGCCCGGAAGGAGTCTCTGAAATCCCCGATAAGAAGCTGGGCAAATTCACTTCTGTGGTTGCGGATTTTGACTCATCGCCGCTGATATTATACGATAGAAATCTGAGGCGTTTTTTCGCGATTAATCTTAAGGACAGACATGTCACCAAAGGCCCGCAATTGTCCGAAGACGACCCCCGCCGGCCGGTTGATATAGGCCGGGTGAGCAAGAATCCCGAGATTCTGGATCTGTTTTGGATGCCGCCGAATATTAAGACATCTGAGAACAATCAAGACAGAGTACTCTATTCAAGGAGAATTCACATACCCATCAGGGAAAGAGACCCTGATTATCACCCCGACCGGTATATGCTCGTTCTTGACGAATCGGGACAAATTGATCTGCTGGACAAAGAAACGCTCGAATTTGCCGGGCCAGCCGGACGTTTGCCCGCGCCTGAGACGTTATTTCGAGCCGACAAACAAGCAACACCGCGCGATTTGCTGGCCTACAGAATTCTACCGATGGCCCTTAAAGAGGACCACAAGTATCGAGGGTTGTTCGCAGCCACCGTCAGCCGGGAGGGCACGGTGCTGGCCCTGGCCGTCTTCGACGAAAAGGGAGCCTGCATTGAAAGCAAGGACACAAGGGCAAAGGACAGTCGAGGCAGCCGAAACGTGCCTTCCAGCAGCGCCGTTTTCTTCGGTACCCCCTGGGCGCCCGTCATGACCATCGGCAAGTTTCTGCTGGAGAATCTTCATCCGCCGATTCTTTCTCTGGCCTCATATTTCACCGCCGGGAGCATCGAAGCCGCTTCGGGCCACCGGGCGATGTTCCTGCTGCCCAATTCATTCATCGCAATGAAGGGCAGGGACGCTCGTGGAAATATTGCGGCAAGGTTCCTGTACGCCTTATTCTTGATATTGCCATCGATCGTATTGGCGATATTGCTCGCCGTGCGGGTCGGCAAGGATGCCGCCGTCGTGGGCCTCCCACAAAAAACCAGACGCTTCTGGACGCTTGGGACCCTCGCCTTCGGCCCGGCCGGATATATTACTTACAGGCTTATCCGGCCGAAGATAACGCTGGTAACCTGCGCCAACTGCGGCAACTCAAGAAGGCCGGACATGGACAAATGCCACCGCTGCGGCAGCAAATGGGATGTGCCGGAACTAATCCCGCCGGCCTGGCGGGTTCTGAACGGGGCAGAATAAATCCTTGCCAGCTCGCTTACGGAGGAGACCGCGGGGGAATAAAAAACTCTTTCAATCGGATTTTGTTGTTACTTTCGACAAACTGCCTGCCTTTTTAGGAGTGAGGGCAGTATATATGAATCAGGACAACGAATATATCCAGCAGCTACTTTCCGAGGTACGCTCGGGCAGCCGGGCCAGCATGGGGCGGCTGGCCGGCATCGTCCGGGAGCGATTGTATCCATTCGTATTTCGTACTACACTCAATCATGATCTGACCGAAGATGTGCTGCAGGAAACATTACTGACCATGGTCGGGCAAGTCGCCTGCCTGCGGGAGAAGCGGAGATTCTGGCCGTGGGTGTTTCGCATCGCATGGAGCAAGCTTCAGGACAATCTCAGATTGCGCCGGCATCAGTCCTCGGGGAAGGCTTCGCTTCTTCAGAATCATTCATACGATAACAGGGCAGGCAGCGGCAGCCTCCTGGAAGCAACCATTCACGCCGAGAGGCTTCAACAGCTCTCGGAAGTAGTCGAGCAGCTCAGTCGGCAGCACAGGGATATTCTTCGCCTTCGTTACTACGAGCAGTTGCCCTATACCGAGATCGCAGCACTAACACGCACAACACCCCAGAAAGCCCGCGCTCGATTCCACCGCGCCAAGAAATACCTCAAAGCCCACATGCTATAAATAAAATCAAAATTAAAGAAGACCTCTTTTTTTCGGGAAACATGGTATCAACGTAAGGCAATGCCTCGTCTCCGCTCGGCATGAAGAACCTCTTCACCCTGAGCGCAGTCGAAGGGTCAGACGTTGTTCGGCCAGAATTTCTGCAGGTACTCGATGCTCTTGCGGGCGATGGTTTCGGGGTCGGGGTCGTATTTGAAAACTTCGACGCTCAGCCACTTGTCCCAGCCGACATCTTTGATCGCCTCTGCAATCGGAGCGTAATCCACCTCGCCCATGCCGGGACCGTACAGGTTGGCATCGTTGACGTGAAAATGACCGATATCGCCGGCTTGAACCGAACGGATAATATCGGGTACCGGCGCCTGCTCCGAGCACATCGCCTTAACGTCCAGATGAATCTTCAGGCTGGGATGATTTATTTGCCGCACCATTTCCATCCCCTCGGCGACCGTGTTGATAAAATCGGTCTCCACGGGCGAGAGCGGCTCAAGACAGATGGTCAGGCCCAACTGCCCGGCCTGATCCAGCACGGAACTGAGCAGTTCGACGGCTCGCTGCCATGCGCCTTCTTTAGTCTGTCCCTCGACGATGCTCCGCTGCTTAGGCGAGCCGAGCACTAAAACTTTGCCGCCAAGATCGCTGCACAAATCAAGAAGGCAGGACAAGTAATCTCTTGTCCTGCCCCTGATTTGATTATCGGTTGTGGTCATGTGCAGACCTGTCGGACCGGCAAAAAGCCAGTGTAAGCCCACGGTCTCCAAGCCGTTGTCTTCGATCGCGCTGCGTGCCTCTTCCCTCTGCCCGGCGGTAATTTCATCCGCCGATGGTGCCAGAGTAAACGGTGCTATCTCGATTCCGTGATAGCCCAGCTTACGGGCGGTCGAGCAGACCTCGGCCATCGGCGTGGCACGGCCATCCTGGCCGTGTCTTTCACGGGCTGGAAGCCCGTGCCACATCTCATTGCACAGTGCAAACTTCATTATACTTGATCCGGCACAACAAACGGCTCGCGGTAGTTCCGCTTGATATACATATTGGCCATCTCGCTGTATTCGCCGACGAACTTCTCGGCTTGCGGATCCATCGTCAGCATCGGGCCCATCGTGATCGGCTCTTTCTCCAGGTCCACCTCGTTGACCTTAAGATGCTCGAGCATCCTATCGAACGAGTCCATCAGGTACTCATTATCGATGGTTTTCCTTGCCTCTTCGACGGACATTGTCTTGCCCAGTCGGTAAGAGATATTACCCATGTGGCAAAGCGCGCTGGAGAGGTGGCCCTTCTCGATGTCCGCGTTCAGGTCGCTTACTTTTCTGCTTCGAACGGCGTCGATGAAGTTCTGATGGTGACCAGCGCCGCCTCCGCCGCCGATCTGCTTGTCGGTTCGCTTGTTGTCGTTGTCCCAGACCCAGCCGCCGCCGTCACCCGCGGCCCAGTAGCCGTTTTCACATTGCACGACGACGCCCACATTGGTACCGGTGCGACGCCAGATGTCCATAGATCGATCGCCCTTTTTGCGAGGCAGGCCGCGGACCTCGAAGATCAGCGGGGCGGGCTTGTAATCGAGGAATACGATTTGCGTATTGGCTGTCTCGCCGGCATCGTTCACTCTGAATCTGCCGCCGAAGCTCATCACACGCGGCGCCATCTTCGGATCACCCAGCGCCCAACGACCCAGGTCCATCTCGTGAATTCCCTGGTTGCCGAGGTCGCCGTTGCCCGTGTTCCAGACCCAGTGCCATTTGTAGTGCAGTTCCTGTCGTCGCAGCGGTTCCATATCGGCAGGCCCGCACCACAGATTGTAATCTATCGACTCCGGCAACGGATTGGGCCCATTGGTCCCGTTGACGATGCCGTTTGTGCCTTCGAAGCGGCCCTTGTAGCACAGAGAGCGAACCCACTTAATCTTGCCGAGGTTGCCCTGCCTCATCCACTCAAAAGCGGCCGGGTGCGCCTCGGAAGAGCGCTTCTGCGTTCCGGTCTGCACGATGCGGTTATACTTGCGGGCGGCCTTTACCATCTGGCGGCCTTCCCATATCTCGTGCGAGACGGGCTTTTCGATATAAACGTCCTTGCCCGCCTGGCACGCCCAGATCGTCACGAGCGAATGCCAGTGGTTGGGCGTTGCGGAGGTAATCACGTCGATCCCCTTGTCCTCCAGCAGATCGCGGACATCCACAAAACCTTTTATCGTCTGGCCCTTCTTCTTGAAATCTTCGACCCTGCGGTCAATGTGTTCCTGGTCCGGATCACAGACCGCAACGAGCCTCACTCCCTCTATTCCGCTGAAAATCTTGGAGTGACCGGTTCCCTGACTTCCCACGCCCACCACGGCAAGGCGAATGGCATCATTTGCCCCACGCGCACGGGAAAATGGAGCCGCCAATGCCAAGCCGGCACCGACAGCCACCGAACTTTTCATAAAATCTCTACGACTTAGCTTACTCATAATACTTCTCCTATATTTTAAAAAAACATTTTCTTCTTCAGCATAGATTCGACTTATTTTGTCGCTGCATATTCGCGGTACTGCTGAGCCACCTTGCCCTGCTTCTCGTCGCCCTTATGGAAGTAGAAGCGATACTTGAACGTAAGACTCTCGCCGGCCGGAATCTTTATGTCACCAACTCCGGCGGGCTTCTTCTCGAAATCGTGCTCGCCGAACGGATTGGCTGCGAACAGCCCGTAGTCCCGCACGTGCCACCAGGTCGGATGCTTCGGATTCGAAGGATGGTCGAATACCGCCACGCCGACCACCTGGCCGTCAACCGGCCCGTAGTAGTCGCACCACTCAGCCCTTTTGCCCCAGGTGCTGCCCTCGGTGTCGCCTTCGCTGTTGACGATATGGCCCTTGCCCACCTTTCCTTTCAGCCGCATGGTCGGAGCCAGGCGAATTGCCATCGAGCCTTCCTTCGTATCGCCGAGTACTACCTGGCCTTCCGAGGCATGGATCGTAACTTCGAGGTCCATGATTTGGCCGTTCGCGGTATTGTAGAACTTGTGTGTTCGCGTGTCCGTACAGATGACCTCGCCGTTCCGCGCGACCCACTTATCGGTTGAGACAATCTCACCCATTTTGGGACCCGAGCTGACCTTCAGGAACTTATCATGGACGACCTTACCCGACTTGCTGCCTTCGGCCCAGAAATCGTGCCCGTTCACGGCACCGTGCGTAAACCACAACGATTTATGATGCGGATGATCCTGCGCTTCATCTTTGTTTATATCCTTCATCGGCCAATGCCGAATGACCGGTACGCCGGTCGGCCCGATCACCGGGTAAAAGAAAGGCCGCGGCACATCCTGGTAGTTGTACTCGGTGAACAGCTTGCCGTTAATCGTGACCCTCAGCTTTTTGTCGACGTCGTCGATTTTAACGCCGCTTGAGCTCGCCGCGCCGCCCGACTGGGCTTTCGCAATCATCTGCCCGAACACCTGGCGCTGCCCGGCAAGAGCCTTGACGCGGTCGTCGGGTTTGGTCCGTGCTTCCAGAAGAATCCAGCCGTCGTAGTCCATCGCGACGAACAGGTTCATCAGCTCCTGGTATGGATAGTCGCCGATATTCAGCTCGCGCACGTGAGCGATATCGCTGAAGCGGTCCTTGACCAGTTTGAAATTATACTCAAGACCCTCGCCTTCGAGGTCCTGCGAATTGCAGTTCCAGCAGACGCCGACGTTTGGATTATCGGCAACGTCCATAATCGCCTTCATCACCGGCAGCCTCGAGCATCCACCGTGAACTTCGAGGCGAATCTCCTGGCCGTAGTCGGCGGCAAACCGGCCGAGCTCGTTGAGCGATTTGCCTATCTGCTCGACCGTCTTTTCCTGCGAGACGCCCTTCGGCAGATCGTTCGGCTTGACTTTTACGCCGGTGCCGCCCACATCGCGCGAAAGCTTGATATAATCCTTTGCCCCGTCTATGTCACGCCTGAGCTTCGCAGCGTCGGTGTGATGGAAGGCAAAGTTCGTGCCCAGTCCCACGAGCGTCACAGGGCTGTCGGCGAAGCGTTTCTTCACATCCCGGCGCTGCTGAGCGTTGAGGTTCGATTCGACGCCGTGCGCGTGCTCGGTTCGAAGCTCGACGCCAAGCACTTTGCTCTTCTCGCAGTTGGCGATCAGTGTCGGCAGATCCCAGTCTTGGCCCCAAAGGTAGGTTACCAGCCCTAATTTCATCTTAGAGCCGGGGCCGGCCGAACTTTGGGCCAACACCCTGCCTAACGGACCGGCCGCAACAACCGCGGCTCCAGCATACATCGACTGTTTCAGAAAATCCCGGCGTGTTCTAATCTTTGTATTCATCTTTTCCTCTTTCTGTAACATTTGAGATTTGTATTTCATCCTCATTAAAAGCCGAAAGATAAATTGTCCTCGTTCAAAATCCGCCTGTCAAGCGATTTCTGCCATTTTCAGCAATCGTTCGGCAATTTTCCGGTCCGCATCCGGATTCGCGATTATTCTGCATCCCTCCGCCATAACCTGCCTGATTTTCTGGTCTTTCATCAATTCTTTCAGCTCCTCCCACAGCCATTCGGACCTGTCTTTTTCATCGGGCAGATCATCAACTATAATCGCCGCTCCAACTTCGACCAGCTTGCCCGCATTCAGATACTGATGTTTGTCCTTATGATACGGGTAAGGCATACAGATACTGGGAACCGCCGCCGCTGCGTATTCCGCCACGCTGACTGCTCCGCTCCTGCCTATAACCAAATCCGCGGCGGCAAGCAAATCGGGCATATCATCGAAATAACTTACAACCTTGTAGCTGATTTTGGCATCACTATATTGGCTATAGACTTTCTCGTAATTATTCTGCCCCGCCAGATGGACTATCTGCCAGTCGTCCGCGAAGGCTTCCAGTTTTTCCAGCAGCGAACATACCACCTTGTTGATATTCTCCGAGCCGCTCGATGCGCCGGTTATGAGCAATATTTTCTTATCCCGGTCAAGGCCTAATTGCTCTATCGCCCTGTTCGGCTGAGGATTCTTAAAGCCGCTCCGTACCGGACAGCCGACAACGCTGACTTTCTTTTTCCGTTGGGCAAAATATTGACCCGTCTCCGGGAACTGCACGAAAATCTCGTCCGCCCAGCGAGCATTTATCTTGTTCGCCCGGCCCGGCACAATATCGACATTCAAAAGAGCGATTGGAACTTTGTGTTTATGTGCAGCCAGGCAAACCGGCGCCGATACAAAGCCTCCGGCACCTATGACTACGGTATTGAAATCCTTACGAACCGCTTTTTCGGCAATCCTGTAACTTTTCAGCAGCGATTTGCAGAAGTTGATTAATCCGGCGGGCCGAAAAGAGAAACCGACGGCCGGCAGAGCGGTATATTCGAAGCCGGCCTGCCCGAGAATATGTTTATCAATATTGCGGGTGCTGCAGAAAAAATGTATTTTCGCCGACGGATCGATTTTGACTATCTGCTGAGCCACGGCGATAGCAGGATATATATGCCCCCCGGTCCCCCCGCCGGCAAAGAAAAAACTTCTTTCGACCATAATCAATGCCTCCCTGCGAAATCCAATACCGAAAGTCTGACCTAAGCCGGCGTACAATGCAAGCGTTTTTTTCAGCTACGTTGATAGCGAGGGAATACATATACCAGCCGGGGCCCATACCGAATTTAACGGTATAGACCCCTAACTGATACAATTCCTGATATCACTTTATATCAAAGCTGCCTTTACTCTCCAGCGGCAGTTCTCGACCTATACAGCCTAATGTCGTCAATGTACATCTTGCCGGAGCCGCCTGGATTTGTCATGTTGCCCTGGGTGCCGAGGCCAATCGCGATCCTGTCGACGTTTGTCAGGCTGACGCCCTGATCGGCAAAAGCCTTCAGCGGGATAACCCACTCGGTCCATGTGTCGATGTTCGCTGCGGCCGGATCATCATGGTACACCACCGCAGGCGCGCCGGCACTGTTGGACAGCGCCACATACAGCGGTTCAGGAGCATTGCTGACGATGCCGATATCCTGATTTGCCCACTGCGTACCTGCCGAGCCGGTAATCGTAATGTTGGAGAATACTGCCTCGCATGTCAGAGCTGCGTCATGACTGGTTAATGCTAAGCCTACATAGACATTCGAGCCCATCGGGATGGTCGGTCTCCATACCATGCCCTGCCAGGTGGTTCCATTAGCCGAATAGTAACCCCTGAAGTTGCCGGAGACATCACGCTCTAATTTAATCCAATAGGGCGCAGTGATTGCCATTTGCTCAGCAGTCGCCACTGAAGTGTCGCTCGTGGCGTTAATCGCCGTATCCGTCCGCGCCTGGAATCTGCAGCCTTGTGTGGGTGAGCCGTCGGCATTTGTTGGTGTGATATACACTGCGGCAAATTTCGAGTCCGGATCCAGTGTCTCGCGGATCATCACACCGGCCTTGGCCCATGCGTTGGTGTTATCAACGCTCTCGACTTTCGCTATGATCGTGCCCGGACCTGTGAGCGTCTTGAAGGCGAAATGGAACTCGTCGGCACCGCTCCAGATATCCGTGCCCGATGCGGTCATAGTATAGGTGCCGACCGGGCCCTCGACAAAGCTGCCAACGGAACCCGGGTTGCCTCTGAACCACAGCGACAGCTCTCCAATGGCTCCTTCTGTCCAGTCTCGTGGGGCAGTTAACTTCAACTCCGCCTCTGAATACTTCGAGTAGCCTTGTTTATTATTATCGTAGTTGAACGGTATCGACTGGCTGCCGCCGTGAACGATTGTCTCCTCGGTGTAAGAAGCAGTTGTTTCGTCGCCGACTGCCGCTCCGGTGCCGTTGCCGGCAAAGTAAGGATCGACGCCCGGCATGCCGTAACCGAGGCCGTCATGCCATGTGTACCATATCTGGTTGTCACCGGCATCGTAACTCTCGAAATCTTCCACGAGAACGAAGTCCGCAACAATAAAGCTCCAGATACGACCTTTGCTAATCGTTCCATCGGTATTGTACTGGTCGATACGCCAGTAGTAAGGCCCGCCGCCCCATTCGACACCTTCCGGCGGCGTGTAGGTTGTCGCGCTCTGTCGGCCCCGATAGATGTCAGCCGTTGAAGTGTCTGCATCAACTACGGCGGCCTTGTCGATGCCGAAGTAAACATCGTGTTCGGATGCCATATCGCCCGGCGACCAGGTCAGCGGCGTTGCATCTTTGATATTCGGTACTGATCCGTTACTCGGATTGGGCTTCCATGCAAGAAGCGGATCGCCGCGCATCGTCTCAATAATCTCCGCTGCGGACAGGACTCGGTCGTAGAGCCTCATATCATCGAGTGAACCGATATAGAAGCGCTCGCTGCTGTTTGGAGCACCCATGCGGAGACGGCCTGAAAACTGGAAGTCATTGCCCGTATGATCCGCGGAAACAGGCTCACCTCCGTTAAGATACACCATGACCTGCCCGTTGATGTCCCATGTGGCTGCGATGTGATGCCATGAGTTATCGTTCACCGCGAGAGTCTCGGCGCTTGTGTCAGCATCGCCGAACTCGATAAAGCATTCGACAATACCACCGCTATCGATGTTGACATGCATCTCGTTCTCGTCACCATAGCCGTTGCCGCCGGTGCCGTCGGAACCATAAATAATCATACCTACGTTCGTTTGTTCGGTTTTAATCCACATGGTTACCGAACCGGCATCCGAGCCGACCAGGTCCGTGGGCAGCTCGATGTAGTCGGTGCCGTTAAACTCTATCGCCCCACCGTCGAAGCCCTCTACCCACTGCGGGTCACCTACTATCGTACCGTTATTGCCGTGTCCGGACCAGTCTATCGCGGTTGTGCCGGAAGTTGTGTCGAGCTTCCACCAGCCGACAAGATTGGGATCGCTAACGGTGATTTCCGGTAATGTTGTGAAACTCCATACATCGCCTTTATGCACGGTTGCGCCGTCGAACTGGTCGACTCGCCAATAATAAACTGTGTCCAGCTCAAGTGCGGCGGGAGTATAGGTCGTAGTTGTCTGGGGAGGTGCCCCGGTGGCATTGTTGACCGTATCGAAATCATTGCCGAAGTACACATTATGCAATTTCGTGTTTAGACCTGCCTTCCAGCTTAAGCTGACATCCGTGGTGATATACTTTGCGTTATCAGGCGGAGTCGGTTCGTAGGCTTTCATGGGCGGAACCGTGAAACTCCAAACGTCTCCTTTGTGTTTCGTATCATCCGTTTCGACCTCATCAACGCGCCAGTAGTATGTTGTGCTGGGAACCAGGCCGTCCGGATAGGGATATCCGGGGAAACCAGCGGCGAAAAAGGCCATGCTCTCGTTGCTGCGGAACGTATTGGCGGTCCCGTCGTTGACGTCGGCGGAATTTTCACCCAAATATATATCATGCGAAATTGCGGTATCTCCCGCTGTCCAGGAAAGGGTAGACCACGTATCCAAATACAGGCTGCCGTCAGCCGGTGAGGGATTATAGGCCTTCAGGCGGGGGCCGCGCCAGCTCTCGGGCGGGCCGGAACCGGTCGGTGTGTAATCGGGATTCGTAGTTAAAAGAATCTTGTCGATTACCGAACCGTCTTCACGCATCCAGATGTTTACAGTGTGAGTGCCTGTAGTAGTCACATCGAAGGAAATACGCTCGGGATCCTGGTATGCGGTGTTGGTCCAGGTGTAGTTGTTGTTAAAACCACCGATACGGTCAGCAGTAGCAACGGCCTCACCATCCAGACCTGAATGCATAGAATCGGAATTACCGTCCAGACCCCAGACGAGCACCCAGACGTAATATGTCCCGGTCTTCAGGAAGTTAACTTCGTAATCCAGTCTCGGACTGTTTGCAAGGAAATCCGCAGGATCGTTGGGGCCGGCACCGCCGGCCGGTGTTGTGGGCGTTGACTGCATTGCAAAACCTCCGCTGAATCCGCCCGGGGGCGAGAAACCGCTCGCCGATGCTGTGATGAGCTCCCATGTGTGAGGCGGTCTCGGCGTGTTTTCGTCGAAGTTCTCGGCCTCGATCGATACGATGCCGTCAGGGCCCGTATCCTGCTGGTACGGGTCCGCAGTCGCCTGCCCTCCGGTCAGACCCAGAACCAAAACAAGACAAATTAGACACATAAATTTTCTGCACATAATAGTTCTCCTTTTAAGAAGGATTAAAATGATCATGCTTCGGCAACAAACCAAAACGGCCAATATTTATTATTTGCTTTCATTATACTATTACGCATACGAAAATTTTACGACCTGAGACCACCTCCTTTCTTCGAAGAACTGACTATAAGCCATTAATGAAAAACAAAAGAATCTTTACGGGGAATAACAGAATTTTAATTGAAATTCCGTGCTGCAAACAGCAAAGCCTATATCAGAATTCTATGCCGGCTATTTGTCCTGAAAGATCCTTAATCCACAGGTTTTATTGCACAACTCTTTATAACAAATTAGCACCCTTTTTGTCAAGAGAATTATAGGACGGAATTCCGCGGAAGATTATGCGTTCCGTTTGAACTTCGCTAAAGCATAAATTTCATTGCGAAACCGGTCTCAAATCGTGTAACATGTTCTGAGTTCATAACTACGAACAAAGTATGAAGTTTTGGAGATTAGAATGAAGAAAAGGATATTGCTTTCGGTATTGTTACTCATTGTCGCTTTTACTTTCGGCTGCAGAACTCCCATGAAAGAGGCCAAAACGCCTTACGACAGGCCCCTGCCGCCCGGTCAGTACGCGCTGCGGAAGATAACGAATCCTCTTGAAATTCCGGATTTTACTATGGCCTGTCTTAATCTGACCGACCTGCGAGCGGCCATAGACAACAGCCGGAGTTACCTGAATAAGCCATCCAGCCGGCAGTTCTTTCCCGTCAGCGGAATCACTCACAGCCGGGCGCTGGAGAGTCTGGATGAGTTCGCCAGGCTGCTGGATTCGGGGCTTCGCGGCGCGCAATTGAACCAGGCCATTCGAGAGAAGTTCGACGTCTATATATCGATCGGATGCGACGATAACGGCACGGTGCTGTTTACGGGCTATTATACGCCGATCTTCAGCGGCTCGCTCACCCGCACCGGGCAATTCACGTATCCGTTGTACAAGCAGCCGGACGATTTGGTCAAAGAACCGACCGGCGAAATCCTCGGCCGAAAAATGCCCGATGGTACAATCACACCCTACCCGCCCCGATCCGTCATCGAAAATTCGCTAATGCTCAGTGGCAATGAATTAGCATGGCTCAGCGACCCGTTCGAAGCGTATATCGCACACGTGCAGGGCTCAGCCAAACTCCAGTTGCCCGACGGCAAGCTGACCACAATCGGCTACGCCGCCAACAACGGGCATGAGTACGAAAGCGTCGCCCAGGCGCTGGTCAGGGACGGCCGAATCCCCGGCGACAAAATCAGCCTCTCGGCAATGATCGATTACTTCAAGAGGTATAAAGACCAGGTCGAGATGTACGTCCGGCGGAATCCGAGATTCGTATTCTTCAGCAAAGAAGGCGGCCCGCCGCTCGGCTGCCTCAACGAGCCGGTAACGACCCTTCGCAGCATCGCGACCGACAAGTCGATCTTCCCGCGGGCGTCTCTTACTTTTATTTCCACCACCCTGCCGCAAGCTATGGGCCCAACGGTGGTCAATCAGCTCTACAGCGGCTTTGCCCTCGACCAGGATGCCGGCGGGGCTATCCGAGCTCCCGGACGTTGCGATGTCTATATGGGACTGGGTGACATGGCCGGAAAGCTCGCAGGTCAAACGTACCAGGAGGGCAGACTTTATTATCTGTTTCTCAAGTGAACCGTCAACGATATAAACAATTGACAGATTCATAAGGAGTCTGAAAATGGCGAAAAAAATCCTTTCGCTGGTTGTTTTAATTGTTATTGCGTTTTCGTTTACCGGCTGCCAAACGGCCCATGGAATAAAGGGAGACGTCCAATTCATTGGCGATAAAACTGTTGAGATACTTGATAAATAAATCATGGCGAAAGACTTAAACCGACGTCATTTCTTAAAAAAGTCCGCGCTCGCCTCAACCGGCGCAGCGCTGGGTCTGGCGCTGGAAGAAAAAATCCTGCTGGGCCGGACGGTGGCAAAAGCAAACGCGGCAGAGCGGCAAACCTCCGGCAAAGAGCTGCCGGCAGGAAAAATCGGCAACGTCAAAATCAGCCGGATCATCTGCGGCGGCAACCTTATCAACGGCTTCGCACACGCCCGCGACTTGATCTATGTTTCTTCCCTGCTCCGGCATTATTTCACCGATGAGAAAATCATGGAGACCTGGGAGCGGTGCGAGGAAAACGGAATCAACACGATGATCTCCACCGTCCACAGCCCGTATGCCAACGGCAACGACCCGACCATCCGCGTGATTAATAAATACCAGGACCAGCGTGGCGGGCAAATCCAGTGGATCGCGCAGTGCTTCCCGCAGAGCGACGACCTGACGGGCAGGGTCAAAATCGCCATCGACAACGGGGCGGTCGGCGCTTTCATCCAGGGCGAGATCGGCGACAGATGGGTCAAGTACGGCCGGGTTGACCTGCTCGCTAAAGTAATCGAATTCATCAAGGACAACGGGCTGATCGCCGGCGTCGCATGTCACGACCTCGAGGTGCCGATGGCGCTCGAAAAAGAAGGCGTCGACGTTGACTTCTATATGAAAACGCTGCACCATGATAAGTATTTCTCCGCCCCTTCGAAAGACCAGCGCCCCGAGACCGGCCTGCCCGGCAACGATTGTATGTGGTGCATCTCGCCGGAAAAGACCGTCGAGTTCATGAAGAACGTCGCCAAGCCCTGGATCGCGTATAAAGTTTTAGCCGCCGGCGCCATCCATCCGCGGGACGGCTTCAAGTTCGCCTTCGAATCCGGCGCCGACTTCGCCTGCGTAGGAATGCTCGATTTCCAGGTCATCGAAGACGTCCTGATCGCCAGAAACATCCTGACAAACAACCTAAACAGGCATCGCCCCTGGCGGGCATAAAGCCCGTCAGGACAAGTATAAAGTATTGCGCCATACCGATGTCACCATTTGCACAAATGAGACATAAAATGTTTCAACATATACAACACAAATACCATCTTGGTATTTTGAACAGGAATTACTTGAACAGGTCCGAATGCGTTCCTGCTCGTACAAACACGACGGCATCTTCTTCGACACGATATATTAGAAGCCAATCCGGCTTTATGTGACACTCTCTGTGGACCTTCTTGCCAAATCCTTTCAGGGAATGATCTTTGTGCTTTGCATCGAGTTTTTCGCCACATGCGAGTTGATTGGCAATGCTTTTTAGCTCCTTCAGAGGCCTGCCTTGTTTCCCGGCCCGTTTGTAGTCTTTTTTGAACTGCGATGTCCAGACGATTTTCAACTGTCAAGTTCCTTGAACATCTCGTCAACGCTCGATGCCTCATGCAATTCTTCGCCACGTTCCGACTTCTCGATCGTCCGCATCGTCAGCTCATTGGGAATCTTCACCTCGAAGGGAATTCCGCTGTGAAATGCAATCTGCCTTAGATATAGAACAATAGCTTCGCTGAGCGTCATTCCAAGCTTGTTCAAGACGCTCTGTGCCCGTGATTTCGTTTCCGCATCTACTCTGGCGTGAACCATCGTTGTGTTTGCCATTTTGTTTACCCTTCTATTATGTGTAACTATTGTATATATATCGTCTGCACATAGTATACATTGAATATCGGCTGGAGTCCACAAAAAAACCACATCTTTTGAAAAAATCAGCAAAATACACCGTTTTCACCTGGAAAATTCCTATTTATCAGACAAAGCCCTATGTAATCCTCTTCATTGCATTGGAAATTGGGTTTGTTTGGGTTTGTTTTTTCGACAGCCCGAAGGCGGTTTTATTTGCATAATCCCTTTCCATGTACATGTTTACGTTCATTTTGGCCTTCCGGAAATTGGGTTTGTTTTTTCAAATCGCCAGCCCGGAAAACCACCGGATTCGCCATTCTCCATTCTAAATTCTAAATTCTCAGCTTTGAGCCTTTAAATTTTGAATTTCGATATTGTTTAGGATTTAGATATTAGTATTTGGGTCGTCTTTTGCACGCCGATTCCCAATAGTCAATAATCATTTATAAGCGCCTCTACTATTGGCCCGACCTGCGCGTTTGAGTCGAAAATCTACAAAAATGTAGGCGGCGTTTTCAACGTAAGTGCTTGTTAAGAAAGGAATAGAAAAATTTTTCCAATTGCCGATTTTTGTTCGGCGCTACCATCGCTTTTGGTCGAAAAATTCCCGAAAAATAGTCATTAGTCAATAGAAAATAGTCAATTGAATCGCCATCGCTTTTGGTCGAAGATTGGCAAGTATTTTGCCCAACTTAACGCGATTTGTGACCGCAAATTACATAAAACCTGAGCATTTCAGCGATTGAAAAATACGTAGACAAAACCCTTGACAAACTGAGTTGATTTGTGCACAATTAAGAGAGCTTTTCTTTACCCGTATAATAAGCTTTTTGGAGGAGAAGCTCCATATAGCGTTCAATCAGCGATATTTTTGTAAAGTCAAGGATAATGCGGTCAATGTGCGTAGAGTTTATGGCGTGAAAATATTATGAAAATACTAACAGTTCCCTGCTTGAGTAGGGATAAGCTTTGAAAGGGCCATAAAATGAAAAAGGTAATTGTGCTGTTATTGGTTTTGGCTACCGTAAGCCTGGCAGCAGAAGACACATGGACGTACAAAGCCGATATGCCTACCGCTCGAGGTTTCGTATCTGGCACTGTCGTAGATGGAAAAATCTACGTCATCGGTGGGTTCCCGACTCATTCCTCAGTAACACAGGCGAATGAAATGTACGCTCCGGCTACCGATACATGGACCCCTATGGCGGGTATGCCGGTAGGACGTACTGGTCATGCAACCTGTGCCTGCGATGATAAGATCTATGTTTTTGGGGGAGTACATCCTGATCCTTATGCATCAGCTAAGAACAATGTCTATGTATATGACCCGCAAACTGATACCTGGACTCAGAAAGCGGATATGCCCTATGCAAACGCTTTTTGCGGAATCGCCGTGGTAAACGATACTATTTATCTTATTGGCGGGGCACCTAAATTCTTTTCCCCCCCAATTTCAACCGTAATGGCCTATGACCCTGTCAGCGATTCGTGGACTCAGAAGGCCGATATGCCTCATGACAGGGCTTATTTTTCAGCCTGCGTCGTGGATGGGAAGATCTATACTTTCGGAGGATCAGATGAGAACATCTCAACCAATACCTTTAATTTTGTTGAAGTCTATGATCCGGCAACGAATTCATGGACCTCTAAATCAAACATGCCAATTGCCCGTGGCGCTTTGGGTACCTGTGTCATGAATGGACAAATCTATGCAGTTGGCGGTGTCACCAATGGATTGGAGGTAATTACCTTAAACCAAATATATGATCCTGTTATGGATGCCTGGACTACAAAATCCCCGCTGCAGCAAAAACGGATTTCGTATTTTTTAGGAGCGGTAGGAGATAAAATATATGCCATTGGGGGATCACATCCTGACGATCAGAATCCAAACGTGCCGGTGGTCCTTAATTCGGTGGAGGAATATGACCCAAATCCTCTCGTTGTTGACTTTAACGGCGACGGAATCGTCGACAGTGCCGACATGTGCATGATGATTGACTACTGGGGGACTGATGAATCATTGTACGATATTGCCCCGCGGCCTTTCGGCGACGGCATAGTGGATATCCAGGACCTGATCGTCCTTGCCGAGCATTTGTTTGAGGAAATCCTGCCGCCCGGATTAGTTGCCTACTGGAAGCTGGACGAGGCAGAAGGCAATATTGCCCAAAACAGCACCAGTGACAATCACGGTATACTCAGTGGCAATCCTGCATGGCAGCCCGACTCAGGCCAGGTAGCCGGCGCACTTCAATTCGACGGGATTGATGATTATGTCGAAACCGACTTTGTTCTAAATCCGGCGGATGGGGCATTCAGTGTCTTTGCCTGGATCCGGGGCGGAGCGCCGGGCCAGGTAATAATATCTCAGGCAGATATTCTTGCAGGACGTACTTTTAACCCAGGAAACAGATGGCTTGGCGTGAACTTCTCCGATGGAAAACTTATGACCGTCTTAGGCCTTGCCAGTGCAGGCTCTCCCATACCACCAGCACCATTTCTGGTGTCTGAAACCGTGATAACCGATGGCCAATGGCACCATGTCGGCTTCGTCTGGGACGGCTCGTACAGGTCTCTATATGTGGACGGCATCGAAGCCGCCAGAGATACGGCCGCTCAGAATCCGCTACAATCCGCAACCGGCGGCCTATACATCGGTGCCGGCAGTAATATCGAAGCCGGAACTTTCTTCGCCGGGCTGATTGATGATATCCGGGTATACAACAAGGCTTTGAGTGCAGAGGAGATTGCGTCATTAGCTCAATAGGTCACTCTTTGAAAAGGATCTTAAGGTGAAAAAGACAATTTTACTGGTATTGGTTTTGGCATTAGCTCCGGCTTCTAAAAGTCTGGCAGCATAAGACACCTGGACAAGGAAGTCTGATATGCCAACGGCAAGATGCACTTTTTCCACTGGCGTTGTGAATGAAAGAATCTATGCAATTGGCGGAGCGAAGGGAAGAACGGACGCATTACGCAGCGCGCCTCTTCAGATCGTCGAAGAATATAATCCAGCGACGGATACATGGATGAGAAAAGCTGATATGCCGACCGCAAGAAACGCTTTGTCTCTCAGCGTAATGGATGGAAGAATCTATGCATTTGGCGGCGCGGAGGGCATAGGTGCGCCTCTTAATACTGTGGAAGAATATCATCCGGCGACGGATACATGGACAAATAAGGCAGATATGCCAACCGCAAGATTTGCTCTGTCAACCAGCGCGGTGAATGGAAAGATATATGCAATCGGTGGTTCTATGGGAGGCTTTAAAGCCCTTTCGACTGTAGAACAATACGATCCGGTCACAGACGTATGGACAAAGAAAGCAGATATGCCAACGGCACGAATTCATATATCTACCAGCGTAGTGGACGGAAAGATATATGCGATTGGTGGTGTGACAGGCACATCTGCTTATGCGTCCAGGGCCGTAGAACAATACGATCCGGCGACAGATACGTGGACAAGGAAAGCTAATATGCCATCTGCCGGATGCACTTTATCTACCAGTGTGGTTAATGGGAAGATTTACGCAATGGGAGGTTCTTCTCCCATGCCGGCTCTTGCGCCTCTTTCGACTGTTCAGGAATACGATCCGGTAACAGACAAATGGACAAATAAAACAGGTATGCCGACGGCAAGAAGCGGCTTGTCTACCAGCGCAGTAAATGGGAAGATTTATGCAATTGGCGGCCTGGCCAATCCAACGGGCATGGCTCTTGCCATAGTTGAAGAATATGACACAGGCTTCACCGTCACTCCACCTGCACCTGACTTTAACGGCGATGGAATTGTCGACTCTGCCGACGTGTGTATCATGGTTGACCACTGGGGTGAAAACTATCCCTTGTGCGATATTGCTCCGCCACCTTTCGGAGATGGCATAATAGATATTCAGGACCTGAATCTTTTGTCTGAGTATTTGCTGGAGGAAATCATGCTGCCTGTAGCAAATGCGGGATTGTCTCGGTATGCCGCACGCGAACCAGTTATTCTTGACGGTACAGGCTCATACGACCCGGACGATTCCGGCAGCCTGAGCTATGCGTGGCGACAGATTTCGGGCCCATCGGTGGAAATTGTCGGGGCGGATACCTCCGGTCCTGCAATCAGCGGTTTTGTCCAGACAGATGAGATTCAGGAATGCGAGTTTGAACTGGTGGTTAGTGACGGCGAGCTGACAAGTCTGCCTGATAGTGTCAAGATCATCATCGTTCCAGATTTCGGCTCCAAGACGCTGAAACTGGAGAATGCTTCGTTTGATACGAACAAGCCAACGGTTATTTACTTCGGCGGAGGAGATGACATAAACGGTTACTCAGGACAACCCTGGAACGGTGGTTCCGCCTGGACCAGTAGAGCCAATGTAATAGGCTTTCCCAATGGATATACACGCGACAGCGGTGGAGGTAAGCTTACATATTACAAATATGGTGACATGATTATCGCTTATCTGTCGGCTGTTGCACCAGACTACAGACAACCTGTTCAAACGATAGGCTGGAGCGGGGGTGCAGAGCCTGCTATAGATGTTGGCATACGCCTCAATGGGATTTATGGGGACGCCCGATATGCGGTAAACCATGTGACCCAGCTCGATGGGGGGGTTCGTATAACAGAGGGCTGGAGCGTGTATCTTGAGAATATTCAGCTATTCCTGACCAGCTCAGTTGACGGGGAGCAATGTTGGATCGACCACTACTACGGGATTTTGGCATATCCCTACGAACCCGTTCCACACAGCGAAATCTTATACGTCCGCTCAGGGCTTGCTCATAATCAAGTCCATGACTGGTACCGCAATTCGCTTACAAACAGCGACATGAATAACTTCAACAGAGGTATCGTTGGCGGGGCATACTGGTCCGTTATCGGGCCGGGTAAGAACCTGCAATTAGCCCCGGAGACCGGCGTGTATTATTTTCTCTGGAATGGCAACCAGCAGACTGGTGCGATGAGCTTTTTCAGCCAATCAGAGTATCCCGGCAAGCTGCCGGAGCCTGTCACGCTTATTGTCCTGGATTCTCCCTTGCTTCCGGAAGATGATCCCAACGGCGTTGTTTTGACCTGTACGGAAAGCGAGAATGCCGTCGGTTATCAGCTTCTCTCAGGCTCTGACCCCTACAATGTCGCGGACTATAACATCATGGCTGACGGTAATTCTCCTCCTGAGGTTACTGTGGCTATGCTTCCTTCGTCGGATACATGGTGGACCGTTAAGGTTCGTGACGCCCATGGATCTACGATCTATGCTGATCCAATACGTGTGGGTTTGCCAGTTGGCGTGATTGCCTACTGGAAGTTTGACGAGGTTGAAGGAAGCATCGCCGAAGATACAGCCGGTGACAATGACGGCGTTCTTCTTGGCGAGCCGATGTGGCAGCCGGCTGAGGGGAAGATAAACGGGGCGTTGTCACTCGATGGAATTGATGATTATGCAAACATCGGTTTTGCGCTCGATCCGTCAGAGGGACCATTCAGCGTATTTGCCTGGATCAAAGGCGGTGCGCCCGGGCAGGTAATTATCTCTCAGACAGACGGAACCGGCAGCGGCGAGACCTGGCTCGGCACTGAATCATCGGAAGGAAAATTAATGACCGGCCTGATTCCACCTCAAGCTGGTCGGACGGCCCCACTGCCGCTGGTCTCGGAATCGATCGTCACTGACGGTCAGTGGCATCATATCGGCTTTGTCTGGGACGGCGCGTACAGGTTCCTTTATGTGGACGGCGCAGAAGTCGCCAAAGATACAACCGCTCAGAATCCACCGATATCAGCGACCGGCGGCTTGTACATCGGTGCCGGCAAAACTCTCGATGCGGGCACATTCTTTTCCGGTTTGATTGATGATATTCGCATCTACGACAAGGTTCTGACTATAGAGCAAATCGAGGCCCTGGCGCGTTAAAACGCTTCAATAGCAACCTCATTGCAAAGGTATTTTCGAAAAGAAGGGCTGTGAGCATCCGCCTACGGCCCTTTTTTTATTTTGCAGAGGCTCCTGGGGCTTTGTATTACGTGAACCGGCGGTGAAACCGCCGGCTAAATAATTAGATGGATGGTGGGAAAAAGCCGGTTTTTGGAAAAAAACATCCAGAGAACAACGATTCTCAGTTCTTTGCCGTCCACACAAAAGCTTTGGCAAATCAAGCAATTAGCTGGACTTAGAGCAGATAAACAACACATAGCAAATGTAAAGAAGCAAATGTAATCGAAAAGAAAATTAAATATACATCGAATCTGATTACGTCATAACAATTTTTTCTTGTTGGAATCCGTTCCAACCACGCCGGACAATAATTACAACAAGTGTTTGACTATGAGCTGGTCGGTGGGTAAAATGCCGCTTTGAAACGAAGAAACCAATAATAAAAAATATAAAATCTAAATTATGGGATTGCTGCAAAGCGGCAATTACCTGGTACCCGCGGAGCGGGAACCCTTCTCTAATTTTACTTTTTGCTCTCTGTATTTTGGACTTATAAATATAGGCAGGAAGCCGATTATGGCAGGTGAAGAAAAACGTCAGACAGCTAAGCCGGTAAGATCTGTGAATGCTAAACCGGATGTTCCCGGTACGCTTGCGACGATGCGGAGTATGCCGGAATCGTTAGCCGCTGAGGCGGCGGTGTTAGGCTCGATGCTGATCGACCCGGAATGTATCGGGGATGTCGTCGAACTGGTTGAACGAGACGCCTTTTACCGCATCGAGCATCGCCACATATTCGAGGCATTAATTTCGCTTTATGAAAAAAACAAGGGTATTGGGATAGATGCTGTTCTGCTTCGCGATGAGCTTGTCAAATGCGACCGTCTTGAAGAAGTAGGCGGCGTCGAGTATATCGCGAAGATTTTGGACTCTGTACCTTCGTCGGCAAACGTCGCATATTATGCGAGGGTCGTCAAAGACAAGATGCTGCTGCGAGAGCTTATTTCCACCACCGGCGCGATCCTTGAAAATGCATACAACCAGACCGGTGAACCCCACGAGGCGCTTGACGATGCCGAACAGAGGATATTTGCCATTACGGATAGAAATATCAGCGGCAGTGCCACGGCGCTCAAAGATTTGGTCGTTCGCTCTTTCGAGCTGATCGAGAATCGTCAGGGCAGTCACGTCACGGGATTAAGCACCGGCTATTATGAGCTTGACGATTTGACCTGCGGCCTGCAAAACGGCGAGATGATTATCGTCGCCGGCCGGCCCAGCATGGGAAAAACCAGCCTCGCTTTAAATATCACAGAGCATCTCGGGCTCATTGAAAAGGTCCCGATTGCCATATTCTCGCTGGAAATGGGCAGGCAGCAATTAGCTGAGAGGTTTCTGTGCAGCATCAGTGAAATCGACAGCCAGAAGGTCAGAAGAGGCCTTCTGAACGATGAGCATTACAAGAAGCTGGCTGATGCCTGCGCGGAACTGTCCGAAGCACCCATTTATATCGATGACACTTCGACTCTGACGCCGCTTGAGCTTCGCGCCAAGTCAAGACGGCTCAAGAGCCGCCACAATATACAATGTATCATGGTGGATTATTTGCAGTTAATGAATCTCGGCTCGGGACGGATCGAATCTCGCCAGCAGGAGATCACTACGATTTCAAGATATCTCAAGGCCTTAGCCAGGGAGCTGAATATTCCGGTTATGGTTCTGAGCCAGTTGAATCGGTCTCCGGAGGGCCGGGAGGGACACAGACCGAGAATGAGCGATCTGCGGGAGAGCGGCAGTATCGAGCAGGACGCAGACGTTGTGATGCTTCTGCACCGCGAAGATTATTACCATCGTGGACAGGAGGATTACGAGCTGGATAATACGGCCGAATTGATCATCGCCAAGCAGCGAAACGGGCCAACAGGAACCGTTAAACTAACTTTCAGAGAAAAAATTACGCGGTTTGAGAACGCTGCCCGGGTAGGAGAACAAGTGGCACCATTTTAGACTGAGGAGAAGTAATTCGTGCATGGTTTAACATTCACGATACGCGAAACATGAGATACAAAATACGAAATATGATTTTAATTGTTCTTCTATCGACAGCGCTTTCGAATCCGGAAGTGATTCGTGCAGCAACTCCGGGCCTCGCGGAAAACAATAATACAAATAATACTGCCATAGACAGCGGCAAAAAAGACGTTATTATATCAATCGAATTTGAGAACAATCGCAAATATAAAGACAAGACTTTGCGGAAGAAGCTGGACTTTGAAGTGGGCGACTACATCGATCCGATTCTGGCTGAGTCCGGCAGAAGAATCATCGCGGAATTTTACCGAAAAAAAGGATTTCCATATACCGAAGTGGCGCTGAATAGAAAGAAGCTGCCCGAAGGTAAAGTCATCTACACCGTTTTCGAGGGCCTGCGGATGCAGATTAAATCCGTGAAGTTCAAGGGCAATCAGGCCATTAAGACAAGCGATCTTAGAAATGCCGTCAAGACTAAGACCAGGAGCTGGCTGCTCTGGCCGGTCTACTATACCGAGGAGAAAATCGCTGCAGATGTGGAAAAGCTGCGAACTCTTTATTACGAAAGGGGATTTCTGAATCACCGCATCGCCGTCCAGGGCCAGACTCACATCACATTCATCATTGAGGAAGGGCCGCTGTATAAAGTCAGAAACATCACACTCAAGGGCAATACGCACTTCGATAATGAGACACTTATGGCAGACCTTACTTTAGAAACCGGCCAAACCTATTATCAACGTAAAGCCCAGGCACATGCCAAGCGTATTCTCAAGCTTTATCGCGAGGATGGGTATGTGGATGCAGAGGTCCAGCAGTACCGGTTTTTTCCGGAGGTTAATGTTGTGGACGTCGAGTTCAAAATCACCGAGGGCAGGCAGTTCAGAATCGGTAAGATTGAAATCACAGGTAACGAACAGGTCCATGATAAGTCCATCCGGCGGATTCTGGACGAGTATGATTTTTCGCCGGGTGAACTGTACAACGCCGATATCGCTCCCAAACAGGGCGGCGGCCAATTAGAACGATACGTCCAAATGATGACGATGTCCGAGGAAGCGATGATCAGACCTGCTCAGCCCGACGAAGGTGCCCCGGACCGCAGGGATGCTGTAGTGGATATCAAGGAAGGCCTGACGGGGATGTGGAATCCGGGTGTCGCCGTGGGCAGCGACAGCGGTGTCGTCGGCCAGTTGATTTGGCAGCAGCGTAATTTCGATATTCAGGACTGGCCCGAAAGCCTCGAAGAGTTTATCACTATGCGGTCGTTCAAAGGCGCCGGTCAGAGCCTGAGAGTCGCGCTTGAGCCGGGGACCGAAGTGAGCTACTACTCGGCGACATTTACGGAACCCTACTTCCAGGACAAACCGACATCGCTTGATGTGGTCGGCTCAGCCTTCGAACGGTGGAGAGAAAGCCACGACGAAAAAAGGAAAAAAGCATATGTCGGATTCGAGCAGCGGCTTAAAAACCGCTGGCGACCCAGTTTCGGCTTTAGAGTCGAGAACGTCCAGGTTAGTAACCTTGATTTCGATGCACCACAGGAAATCATCGATGTAAAAGGGCATAACATGCTCTTAGGGGCAAGGCTTGGAATCGGCAGAGACATGAGGGACGATCGATATACGCCAAGCGACGGTTATCGCTTCGATGTCGGCTACGAGCAGGTGACCGGCGACTATGACTTCGGAATAGTGAAAGGCAGCACCGTCGGATACAGAACGCTTTATGAGGACTTGCTCGAGCGAAGAACCGTCCTGGCACTGAAGCTGCTCGCTGCCATAACCGTATCCGAAGCGCCCCCTTTCGAAAAGTTTTACGCCGGCGGTACAAGCACTTACGGCATCAGGGGTTTCGAGTACAGGGGCGTAAGCACAAGAGGCCTGCAGACAAATGTTACCAACCCGGTGCGAAAAGACCCGATAGGCAGTGACTGGATATTCCTGGCCAATTCTGAGATCACCGTACCCTTAATCGGCGAGAACGTTGGCGCGTTGTTTTTCGTAGACAGCGGAACGATCGATACCGGCAGGTACCGCGCCTCGATTGGGGCGGGCATAGAAATATCGATACCTCAACTGCTTGGCACACGTATACCGATGAGGTTTGAGTTTGCCACCCCATTTATGAAAGACGAAGAAGACGAAAGACAGGTCTTCAGTTTCTATATGGGAAGACTGTATTGAAATTAATTGTTGAACTGTCAATAATAGCCTAAATCGAGAAAGGGAAATTTTTATGAAGGTCAAAACGGCAATTTTGGGTTGCTTGATAGGCGTGGTGGTTTTGTTATTTGTCCATGAATACAGCATGGCCCAGGTGAAGACTAATGATACGGTCCTTCCGATCGGCATTGTCGATGTCAGGCGGGCATTGCGTGAATGTAAGGCAACAGACAAGTACAGAGAAAGAACGAATGCCGAAAACAGCAAAATGGATGCGGAGGAGGAGCAGCTCTCCAGAGAGATCCAGGCGCTGGCAGCCGGGCTAAGAGCCCTGAAACCGGGCACCAGTGACCATCTGGCGCAATATAAAGAGTACCTGCAAAAACAGGCAAACCTTAAGACTTTGCAGGAATTCAATCCCCAGCAGAAAGCATTAAAACATCAACAATGGACACAAGAACTCTATCAAGAGATCCTGCGTATAACCAAGGTGCTGGCCGCTGAAAAGGGGCTGCCCCTGGTACTTGAGAGCGATGAACCTGAATTTCCTATTCAACGGTACGAGGACCTTGCTATGACTCTCAGTACCCATAAAGTGTTGTACAGCAACGGATGCCTGGATCTAACGGATGAAGTCATCGCCGAGCTGGATAAAGAAGAATCGAAATTCATCAATTAAATAATGGAGCAAAGAAAGCCGGTCTCTGGCGGGCACGATACTTTTAGTCACAAGACTCAAGTTTGGTCCGTGGTTTCTATACCACAGGCACGTATCCATATGATGCACTTTGCTGTTTGATTTAAAATGAAATTAACGATTGAACAATTAGCCAAGCGGCTCGGCGCCGAGCTAACCGGTGGCGACAATGCAATCGGCAGGCAGATCATCGCTGTGTGCCCGATTAAGACGGCGGATGAAAATGAAGTTACCTTCATCACAGATGATAAACATAAAGCCGCCATCAGCCAGTCGCATGCAGGCGCGGTCATTGTCTCGGCACGTATCGACGGCCTGGACAAGCCGCAATTGATCGTCAAAAATGTTAATGCCGCTCTCATAGAAGCCTTAAAAATTTTCGCACCCGGACTCAAGGCCGCAACTGAAGGTATTGATCCGACCGCTAAAGTCGCCGATAATGTTAAGATAGCCAAAGGCGTGTATGTCGGCGCGAACGTGGTAATTGACGACGGTGTCGAAATCGGACAAAACAGCATCATCGGCAGCGGATGCAAAATAGGTGAGAATTCAAAGCTGGGTGAGCATTCTCGTCTCGACAGCAACGTCGTCATTTACCACAACTGCTGCATAGGCAACAATGTCATCGTTCAGGCAAACAGCACGATCGGCTCAACCGGCTTCGGCTATTCATTCATCGACGGCGAGCACAGACTGATTCCGCATAACGGCGGTGTAATCATCGAAGACTTTGTCGAGATAGGAGCCAATTGCTGTGTTGACAGAGCAAAGTTCGGAAATACCATCATCGGAGCCGGGACAAAAATCGACAATCTCGTACAAATCGCTCATAACGTCGTCATCGGTAAATGCTGTTTGATAGTGGCTCTGGCCGGTATTGCCGGCAGTTGTAAGCTTGGTGACGGTGTCGTATTAGGCGGCCAGGCCGGCCTGGCCGATAATATAGAAATAGGCGACGGCACGATGGTTAGCGCTCAGGCCGGCGTGATGAGCAGCGTGCCGGCCGGTCAGAAACTGGCCTGGACACCGGCGATTAAGAGAGAAGATGCAATGCGAACAATCGGCTTGGTTCTGCGCCTGCCAAAGATGGCGCGGCAACTCAAGCAACTGAGCAAGAGGATAGAAAAACTTGAAGCTGCAGAAGACGATAAAAAGTGAAAGCAGAATGCGAGGACGCGGCCTGTTCGGAGGCAAGGAAGTGAAGGTTGTCTTCCGCCCCGCTCCTGCAGATTCCGGCATAACTTTCGTTCGGACTGATATCCCCGAGCCCGTCCGGATTAGTGCCGTTGCGTCCAATCTCGCCGAGCGCAGTCGTCGCACGACGATCAAGAAAGGCTCGGTCAGCATAGAGACCATCGAGCACTGTCTGGCCGCAGTGAACGCACTTGAGATAGACAACATTGTTGTTGAAGTGAACGGCCCGGAGCTGCCGGCTCTGGACTGCAGTTGTGCCGAGTATTTCAAGGTCCTCAAACGTACCGGCCTCATCGAGCAAAACGTCAGCCGGAAAGAGTACGTAATCAGAAAGCCTATCACCATCGCCGCCGGTGATACGTGCATTTACGCCCTTCCTTACTCTGATGACGGATTGAGCGTGACCTACGATCTTGATTACGGTGGGCACACCGGTATCGGCAGGCAAATTTTCAGTTGCCAGCTAACACCTGAGAGCTTCGAGAGGCATCTTGCACCGGCCCGGACCTTCCTGCTTGAGGCAGAGGCAAAACAGTTTCAGGCCCGTGGCATAGGAACGCATATCGGCCCGCGCGATCTTCTGGTAATCAACTCAGATGGGCCAATAAAGAACAGTTACAGGTTTCCCAACGAGTGCGTCAGGCATAAAATTGCTGATTTAGTGGGCGACCTTGCGCTTGTCGGCCGGGCCGTAAAAGGGAGAATTGTAGCTTACAAGAGCGGCCACGTCCTCAATCAGCAGCTTGTCAGGAAATTATACGAGGCGGCCCAGCAGCAGGAACGCATTGCCAAATTTGGCACCGATGCTCTTTTGGATATTCGGCAGATTGCCAAGATTCTGCCGCACAGATATCCGTTTTTGCTCGTTGACAAGGTTATCGAAATCGAAGGAGAAACACGAATCAAGGGCATCAAGAATGTCAGCTTTAACGAGCAATTCTTCCAGGGCCATTTTCCCGGCACGCCGATTATGCCCGGAGTTCTTATCGTTGAAGCAATGGCCCAGGTGTCCGGTTTGTTGTTTGCACAGCGACTCGAACATACCGGAAAACTTGCAGTGCTGTTGAGTATGGATAATGTAAAATTGCGTAAATCCGTTGTACCCGGCGACCAGCTTATTCTTATCGCCGAAACCAACAGACTGAGGAAAAGAACCGCACAGTGTCAGTGCAAAGCACTGGTTGGTGATATAGTAGTTGCCGAGGCACAGATCAAATTTATGCTCGTCGACGATGAAAAAGTATAGAAAAACTTTTTGAATGAGGTAATATGACTCAGATACATCCCAGTGCAGTAATTCATAAAGATACCCAGTTGGCCGACGATGTTATCATTGGGCCTAATTGTGTAATTCTCAGCGGAGTCTCGATCGGTTCCGGCACGATACTCGAGGCCAATGTGGTGATAAATAAGAATGTCAGGATCGGTCAGAAGAATCATTTTTTTCCCAACTGCGTGCTTGGAAGCCTGCCGCAGGTTCTGCGTTTGAAATCGGATTCCGAAATCGGCGGGCTTGTAATAGGAGATGGAAACGTAATTCGCGAACAAGTAACAATCCATCCGGGTATTCATCCGGGCGATCTGACAACAATTGGGAATGATAATTTTATGATGGTCGGTACGCACATCGGACATGATTGCACAGTGGAAGATAATACCGTGATGAGCAACCTCGTGCAGATCGGCGGGCATTGCAGGATCGAAACGGGAGCTTGGTTTAGCGGCTTGGCCGCTTCACATCAGTTTGTAACGATCGGCAAGTGGTGCTACGTCGCCGGTTTAGCCGGGATCAATCGGGATGTTCCGCCGTTCCTGACGGTCAGCGGGCATTATCCACCTACAATTCGAGGGGTTAACAAGCGAGGTCTGAATCGAGCAGGCCTGAGCGAGGAGCAGCAACAGCGAATATTCGAGGCGTATAAGAAGCTATATCGGCAGGAAGGCACTTTACTTGAGAATGCAAAAGCCCTGGCTATGGAGGAAGGGCTCGATGATAATGTTCGAGCCATGATTGATGCGATAACCAAAAGCAACGAGCATCAATTTGGCAGGTACCTTGAAAAGTTTAGACAAAGTTGATAGTTCATCGACGAACAATGAACAACGAGAACTGAATAATGAATGAAGCCATAAACAATACGAAATTACGAACCGCTGTTATCGGCGCAGGTAAAATGGGAGCGATACATGCAAAGGTCTATGATCAGCTGCCGGAGAGCGACCTTGTTGCTGTGGTCGATATCGATCCCGGCAAAGCCCAGCGTCTGGCTGATCAATATCACTGTTTGGCCTCGACTGATTGCGCGGAAATACTGGATAAGGTTGATGCCGTAACAATCGCGACTCCTACGGTGACACACCTGAAGTTGGCAAAGATCTTTATCAAGAAACAAATTGCGGTGCTGATTGAAAAGCCGCTGGCGGCCAATGTCAGGGAAGGCAGAAAAATTGTTGCCCTTGCGAAAAAGAATGGCAATGTCGTGGCGGTGGGTCATTCCGAGCGATGCAATCCGGTGGCTCAGGCAATCAAAAGACTTAATATCCAGCCGAAGTTTATCGAGGCCAACCGTATCAGTCCATATCCGTTCCGCTCGACCGACGTCGGGGTGGTGCTGGATGTTATGATCCACGATATCGATATTATCCTTTCCCTTGCGGCAAGCAAAATTAAGAAAGTGGACGCCGTCGGTGTCAACGTCGTTGAAGACAGGGAAGACATCTGCAACGCAAGGATCGTTTTCGAGAACGGCTGCATCGCGAATATTACCGCTTCGAGACTTGCTCTTAAAACCGAAAGAAAGGTCAGAGTCTTCAGCCGGAAGGCGTATCTGAGTGTGGATTACCTCAGAAAGAGCGGGATTATTATTAAAGCCGATCCAAATATTAACGTTCTCAAGTGGATAAAAGGGCACAAAGAGGCCGGGGACTTTGACCTGACTTCGGTAAATTGGCCGGATTTGCTGCACATCGAGCAACTTGATATTGATGATAAGGAACCCATCCGTCTGGAACAGGAGGCTTTTCTGCAGGCCGTTACCGATAGAGAATGCACGCCTGAGGTCAGCGCCCAGGAGGGACTGGCCGCACTGGAATGTGCACAGAAGATTCTTGCCTCAGTCAAAAAACACAAGTGGAAAGAAAAAATCGGCGACGGTACGTAACGAACGGCCCGTAAAAAAAAACGAAACGCTGCGCCGGCAGAAATGTTTAACTTTGAGAGAGATATATTATGAATAGAAAATCATGGTTCTGTGGGTTGTTGACGGTTGTTATTCTGGCCTGTGGCTGCGATGAGAAAACGAACAAGGCTCAGGCCGACAAAAAAACAGGTAACTCGGAAAGGAATATTGTAAAGTCACAAAGCAACGTTGTGAAGCTGGAAACAAGCATGGGAAATATCGTCATCGAGCTTAACGAGCAGGCCGCCCCTGTCACGGTTAAGAATTTCCTCGGATATGTCGAGGCAGGATTCTATGATGGTACGATCTTTCACAGAGTGATCCCGGGTTTCATGGTCCAGGGGGGCGGCTTGACAAAGCAGATGGTTCGAAAAGACACACGCGATCCGATCATCAATGAATCCAGGAACGGCCTGAGCAATAAGCGAGGCACAATTGCGATGGCCCGGAGCCCCAAGCCCAACAGCGCAACAGCACAGTTTTTTATCAATCACAGAGACAACGATGTTCTGGACTATGTCGATGATCAAAGTGCCGGATATGCCGTATTCGGCAAAGTCACAGAGGGAATGGACGTTGTGGATGCCATCGCATCGGTAGAAACAACTACACGGTCCGGCAAGGAGGATGTTCCCGTCGAACCTGTAATAATACAATCAGCAAAAGTTGTTCCGGAATAAGTTCAAGGTAAACTGAGAACTATATGTCATTAGGTATTCCGTAGGGGCGGTTCGAGAACCGCGCCTATCTGTTTTTAGGGCCAGCGAGAGTAACTTAGAGGGTATACGTCACTAAGCAGATGCCGATTAAGAGCTAATACCAATTGGAATCAGTTCTTGTGCTACACCGTCATTCCCGCAAAGCTGGGAATTCATTTTTTCTGTAACGAAAACCCACTTTCGTGCCTCTTTAATATTGAGCAGTTAAATTTGTACGAGACGAAATTTGAAAGGGAAGAATCATGGCAAAAATCTCAAAAAGCATTGTAGTGTTGGTCGCGGTGACGCTCTGTATGGTGTTGCTGGCCGGCCGTTCCATCGAACCTACCGCCGAAGCACAGACAAAAATTGAAAACCCGTACCATGACGTGTGTGTTCTTGTCGAAGCATTTGTCGTTGAGGTCGATCTCTCGGAGCTTTACAAGCAGGGAGTCAGTCCCATCGGCCAAAAGCCCGATTCCGTTTCGGTGGAAAATATTCTCAAATGCCTGGACGCCAGGGACATAGCACAGGTCACCGCGGGTGTAAAAGTAGCAATTCTCTCAGGTCAACTCGGAGAGGCCAAAATTACAGAGACTATCTACGTAGAACGGCAAGCACCTGTTCCGAGCGGCAGAAAAGTTTCCGGTGCTGTACGTTATACGAATTATGATATTGGCAAAACGTTCAGAGCCACAGCATCTGTCCTCACCAACGGTGAAATACTCGTGAGTTTTGACTTCAGCGAGAGTACATACCGGAACATTACCTCCACCGATGAAACACCACCCAACACCGTAAGCAGGGAATGGTCGGGCGCGATAAATCTCCATGCCGGCCGGCCCGCCATCGCCGGTGCTACACAGAATGAAGATACTGCGGTTTTTCTGATTCTCTGTGCCGACATAAAGGATAAGTAGAACTCGTTCAGGCCTTTAGCTTCAACTTGCTGACTGCCTGGTGGGCAAGCCGGGTCGGTTCCGGCAGGCGATACTTCACAGCACAGTCAAGAACTACTCTGACTGCATCTTTCAAGAGGCACTTGTGCCCTACCGAGACAAAGACCGGCTTGACATTTGTACGTGTTCTAACAACCGCCCCAATTGTCTCGGATTGGGTGTTCTGCTTTCCCTTTTCATCTTTCAACAGGCAGTAGGCCCCCTTTTCGATCGGGGGCTCTTCATACGTTCCGGTGAGCCTGCTTTTGGCACAGCCGATTGTCGGCTGATCCAGGAACAGGCCGAGATGTGCCGCCAGGCCAAGCCGGCGGGGATGCGCGATTCCCTGCCCGTCGATGATAAACACTTCCGGCTGATTTTGCAGTTTCTCGACCGCGGCAAGACAGACGGGAGCCTCCCGAAAAGAAAGCAGACCCGGTATATAGGGAAAAGTTACCTTCCGTGATGCACTTACCGTTTCCACAAGCTCAAATTGAGGCAGCCTTAAAAGAACAACCACAGCAAAAATTCGCTCGCCGTCCCTGCTGAAAGCACAATCAATCCCGGCGAGAAGTTTCGGGCTTTTCTTTAAGGGCGTAAATTTTACCTTGCAGGCAAGTTCGGCCTGAACCTCTCTGGCCCGCGCATAAGACAAGTTCCAGCTATGCAAATTCTGTGTTTCCATACAAAACTTAATCTAATTTGGCCAGCTTTTCTTCAAGGTCACTAACTGGCGTAAAGTACCACGTCCTGCCTATTTTTTGATTAGTGAGAAGACCTCGATTCTCCAAGTCCAAGAGGTCAAGCCGGCTCGTTTGATAAACTATGTTGTGGCTTGTTTGATGAGACCTGATCGTGTACTGATGATACGGATGACGCAAAGCATGACTGATCAACGCGCGCTGGCGATGGTTGAGTACTGCAATACCACGGAGTTCTCGTTCTATTGCCCGCAGTCGTTCGGTTCTCCGCTTAATATACTCGTGAAGTTCTCTTATCGCTCGATGGATAACGTCCACGTGGTATAGAATGAAATACGTAAGGTCGCTGTCGTCAGTTTCCGTATACAGAAAAGCCCGACCATACTTCGCCGGTGCCTTTAAGATAATTTGGGAGATAGAGATAAACTCAAAGAGCCAATAACCGTGACGAAGCATTGACCAGTAAAACAAAGCTCTTGCTACTCGGCCATTACCATCCACAAATGGATGGTCGTATGCGAGCCAAAAGTGTAGGATGATCGACCGAATCAAAGGATGTATAAAGCCGCCAATCTTTTTGCAATTGGCAAAATCGCACATGGCCGCCATTCTGCTTTCGAGTTGCTGGGCAGGGGGTGGATCATGAAAGACTTCATTGTACATGTCACCAACAACTATCCGCTCGTTGGCTTTGCGAAAACGTCCCGCTGCCGATTTGTCCCTGAGAGTTTCATCTGTGATTATTTGGTGAAGAAGAAAAATCAGCTCTCTGGACAAGGACTCATCCTTGAGTTTTCCAATGCGTCGCATCGTTTTGAAGTTATTGAGAATCATTCGCTCGCTTTTATCGCGTGGGGCTCGGCCCGTCTTTATCATCTCCTTCGCAACCTCGCGTGTCGTTGCTGCTCCTTCAAGCTGACTCGAAGTAATCGCCTCCTGGATGAGCGAACCAACATAGTACTGGTCCTTCGTGTCCGGATTTGTGATTTGTTCCGGCATCCGGATGAAGCCCCCGGCACCTTGATCTATTTTGTGTAGCATTTCAGGGACCGGATCTGTAATCAAGTATTTGAATAGGGTGCCATTCTTATCACGCAAGGGAACGCCCTTGAATAGAAACTGCCGTTCTCGTTTCAAGGCATACCACCACTCTTCGTGGGAATAGCCTTCTGGAGGCTGGTGATAGCGCAGTTTGTCCCAATGTAAATATCTCCCTGCGGTTGGAAGGCCTTTGATCAATTCGTAAATCCGAAAGAAACGCTCCGGATCATCTCTGATTTTCTCCCAAATCACATCCTGTTTAGGAGGTTGTTTCGGCATCTTCATCAGGTTAACACCTTTAATAGAAACAGCTTATGCAAATACTGATTATGTACTAATTTATTAGAATTTAGTATATAGATTCTTCCCCCTCTGTCAAATACTAATTTTAAATATTTTAGTATTAAATTAGTACAACGAAGACTCGACTCACTTATGCCGATAATACCGCTTGTATCAGTTGAAGACAAGGGATTCCAGGGTGTGGCTAATTTTTCCGGCACTACATAAGCTTGTCTTGTGCAAAGGATTGTGTTCTTTGTCATTGCGAGCGAAGCGAAGCAATCTCGACCGTTCGCAGGATAGAGATTGCCACGGCCACATACTGTGGCCTCGCAATGACGATAGGGGAAATTTCCAGCTTTGAGAGCAAGCATTTAAGAACGAAAAATCGCCTGCCTGAATATCTGGTCGCACCCGGATTCCAGACGGTTGAAAAACACCTTTTATCTTTTCGATGTGTTGTGCTACAATGACCAATTTGTGTTAATGTCGACTTTTTGCAATATTGTTACTGAGGTCAGTAAAGAAGTAATATGGCCGGAAAAGCAGAAAAGGCAATCAGAATTACAGGTGCCTCCGAGCACAATCTCAAAAATATCAGTCTGAGCATTCCTCGTGATAAACTGGTGGTTATTACCGGCATCAGCGGTTCGGGAAAAAGCTCGCTCGCGTTCGATACGATTTATGCCGAAGGGCGCAGGAAATATGTCGAGTCGTTAAGCGCCTATGCCCGGCAGTTTCTCGAACAGATGCAGAAGCCGGCGGTAGCCGATATTTCGGGTCTGCCGCCGACGATTGCCATCGAGCAGCGAAGCGCCAGTCACAATCCTCGCTCGACCGTAGCTACCACCACAGAGATTTATGACTACTTTAGAGTGCTTTTTGCCCGCGTTGGCAAGCCCCACTGCTGGGTATGCGGCAAAGAAATCACAAGTCAGCACTCTTCGCAAATCGTCGAGTCAATTCTTTCCCGGCCGGAGGGTACGAAAATCCAGATATGTGCCCCGCTGGTTCGCGGTAAAAAAGGCGAGCATAAGGATATTTTCGCCCATATACAGCGAGAAGGCTTCGTGCGTGTCAGGGTGGACGGCACGATTTGCGATGTACGGAACGTGCCGGCTCTGGATAAGAATAAGAAACACGATATCGCTGCGGTAGTCGACCGGTTGATCCTCAAAGATGTGATCCGCATCCGGCTGGCCGATTCGGTAGAGACGGCGCTGAAATTGGCTGACGGTGTGCTTCTTGCATTGGTGCAGGAATCCAAAGCGGACAAAAAAAATGGCGGTGACGGAAAATGGAAAGAAACAATATATAGCGAGAAATTCGCCTGCCCAAAGCACCCGCAGGCAAGTCTCGAGGAGTTATCGCCCCGGCTGTTCAGCTTCAATAGCCCTTATGGCGCCTGCAAAAGCTGCGACGGCCTTGGGACCATTCTGGAGTTTGATCCCGATTTGATTGTGCCGGACAAAAGCGTCTCGCTGGAAAACGGCGCTATCGACGCCTGGCGTAAAGGCGGAAAGAGAATGAATATCTTCTACAACAGGCTGGTCAAACGGTTCTGCAGGAAGATGGGTATCAGCAAATCAATACCACTCAACCAAATACCGGAAAAGTACAAAACGGTTCTGATGTACGGGACTACTCCTGCCGACGAGAAGAAATACGGCGTGTCGTTTGAAGGGGTGATTCCAAACCTTAACCGGCGCTGGGAAAACACAACCAGCGAGTACGTGAAAACCAGATTGACCAGCTATCTGTCACAGCACCCCTGCCGGAGTTGCCAGGGCGCCCGGCTGCGGCCCGAGGCTATTGCCGTTACCATCGGGGGCAAGAGCATCCATGAACTGACCTCTCTTGGCATCGAAAAAGCACAGGCTTTCTTCAAGAAGCTTAAATTAGACGAGGAGCAGTCACTGATTGCCGCCGCGGTGTTAAAAGAGATAAAAGCACGGCTTAAATTTATGTTCGACGTCGGTCTCGGGTACCTGACCCTGGACAGGATGAGCAGCACCCTTGCCGGCGGAGAAGCCCAGCGAATCCGACTGGCCACGCAGGTCGGAAGCGGGCTGGTCGGGGTCTGCTACGTGCTCGATGAGCCGACAATAGGCCTGCACAAGCGAGATAACGACCGCTTGCTGGGAATCCTGCAGCGGCTCACACGGTTAGGAAATACGGTAATTGTAGTCGAGCACGACGAGGATATCATCAAAAGCGCCGACCATATCGTCGATATCGGCCCGGCCGCCGGCGCACATGGCGGCGAACTCGTCGCACAGGGCAGCCTCAGTGACATTACCGACTGTGAAAATTCACTGACGGGCGATTACCTGAGCGGCAAAAAGAGTATCGCCCTGCCGGCAAACAGAAGACGTTACAATCTGAGAAAATGTATCGAGGTAAAAGCAGCGGCCGAAAACAACTTGAAGGATATCGATGTCAAGTTTCCGCTCGGCGTCTTTACATGCGTCACGGGTGTCTCCGGCTCCGGCAAGAGCACCCTGGTCAGCGAGATTCTGCTCAAAGCCCTGAAACGCCGGCTCTATCAGTCTCGCCAGAGACCCGGCAGGCACAAAACCCTTCTTGGCACGTCGCAGATTGATAAAGTGATAGAGATCGACCAGTCACCTATCGGAAAGACGCCGAGGAGCAATCCGGCAACGTATACCGGAGCCTTCGACGTAATCAGAAAACTGTTCAGCATGACGCGTGAGGCTAAAATTCGAGGCTATAAACCGGGACGATTCAGCTTTAACGTCAAGGGCGGACGCTGCGAATACTGCAAGGGACAGGGCACAAAGAAAATCGAAATGCACTTTCTGCCGGACGTTTACGTCACCTGCCAGAGCTGTAAGGGCAAAAGATACAATCCGGAGACCCTTACAGTGACATACAAAGGCAGGAATATCGCCGATGTGCTCGATATGCGGATTGAGAAGGCGCTGGATTTTTTTGCGAACTTTCCGACTATCGTTCGGATCCTGCGGACGTTGGCCGATGTCGGGATGGGCTATATGCAGCTCGGCCAGGCCTCGACAACCCTCTCCGGCGGCGAAGCCCAGCGCGTCAAACTCTCCTCTGAATTAGGCAAGGCGGCGACCGGGCACACGCTGTATCTGCTCGACGAGCCGACTACGGGGCTGCACTTTGCCGATATTCACAACCTCCTGAATGTGCTGCAGCGGCTGACAGATTGCGGCAATACTGTTGTCGTTATCGAGCATAACCTTGACGTAATCAAGATGGCAGATTATATAATAGACCTCGGCCCCGAAGGCGGCGAAGCCGGGGGCGAAGTGGTAGCCGCAGGAACGCCTGAGCAAATTGTCAAAAACACAAAAAGCTATACAGCTAAATTTCTGAAAGAGAAACTCGATAACAGTAAACGATGAGGCGAACGATATAATGTGGGAATTCCGATTGCGTAATACTGCGGATTTGAAACGACTAAGCAAGCAGCTCGGCGTTAACGTTGAAGCGATCGAGGATGTTTCGATTTTGACCGAACCCGTGCAGGTTGGAGAATTAGTAATACCGAATTCGATGGCCGTGCATCCGATGGAGGGCTGCGACGGCGATTCCCAGGGCCGGCCGGGAAAACTGACGCTCCGGCGATACGAAAGATTTGCCGCAGGCGGCGCCGGCCTGATCTGGGCGGAGGCCACAGCGGTTGTTCCTGAAGGCCGAGCGAATCCGAGACAATTATGGATTCACGAAAAGAACAAGGACAGTTTTGCCGCGATGGTAAAGATGATGCGGCAGGCTGCCGCCAGGAGTATGGGGCCGGGCCATCAACCCGTAATTGTGCTGCAGTTGACCCATTCGGGCCGGTACAGCAAGCCGGAAGGCACTGCACATCCAATCATCGCTCAACGCGATCCGTACCGCGATCCCCTGGCCCCCCAGCAAAAACCCGACCCGAATAGAAAAAGCAGGATACCGGACGATTGGCCTCTTGTGACAGACGATTACCTCGACAAGCTCCGGGATGCTTATGTCGAAGCGGCAAGAATCGCCTTCGAAGTCGGATTTGACGCTGTCGACGTCAAGTCCTGCCACGGATACCTGATCAACGAGCTTTTCGGCTGCCGTGACAGGAAAGGAAAGTACGGCGGCTCATTCGAGAACCGAACGAGGTTTCCGCTGGAAGTCATCGACAAGATTCACAAAAAACTCGGCGAAGATGCCGCCGTTGCGATGCGTCTTGGAATTTATGATGCGATTCCTTATCCTTACGGCTGGGCCGTCGATAAGGACGATTACACTAAACCGGACTTGACCGAGCCAAAGAAGCTGATCGGGCTCCTGCGGCAGTGTGGCCTCGGGCTCATCAATGTCACGATAGCGAATCCGTATTACAACCCGCACGTGGGCAGGCCATTCAACGAACCGATTGTGGGCGGATACGAGGAGCCTGAACATCCGCTCGTGGGTGTCGACAGGCTCGTAAACCTCACTGGCACAATTCAAAAGCAATTCCCCGATATTGCCATGGTCGGCACGGGTTATAGCTGGCTAAGAACTCTTTTTGCGAATGTTGCAGCGGCAAACAAAACCAACGGCCTGACCACCCTTGTCGGTGCAGGACGTATGGCCTTCGCATATCCCGATTTTGCAAAAGACATTATCGCGGACGGCAGAATGTATCCGGAGAAAGTGTGTGTAAGCTGCAGCGCCTGCACTCAGATTATGCGCGACGCCGGCATGACGGGTTGCGTAGTGCGGGACAACGAAGTTTACGGGCCCATTTTCGAGCACGGCCGAATGAGTGACAGGGACAATCTTGCCAGGCTCGCATCAGCCTGCCGCAAGTGCCAGGAACCGACATGCCGGTTGGGCTGCCCTGCCGGCGTGGATATCCCGAAATTCATCAGCCAGTTTTTGGATGGCGAAGAAAAAGCCGCTTACGAAACACTCAGAGAAGCAAATATATTTCCGGAAGTCTGCGCCTGGCTGTGCCCGGTCGAGCAGCAGTGCGAAGGTCACTGTCTGCAGAGCTTTATCGGCGACGGCCCCCTGCCGATTGCCGAGATACAAAGGTATCTGGCTGAGCAGGCCAACAAGAACGGCTGGTCAAAACTTCATATCCCGCAAGAGAGCACTGGAAAGAACGTGGCCATTATCGGTGCCGGCCCCGCGGGTCTGTCCTGTGCGGCAAAACTCCTTGAAGCGGGACATACGGTGACAGTATATGACGCGAGCACTGAATTCGGCGGCATGATAGCATCGGTAATCCCGTCGGACAGGCAAAGCAATTCGCTCAGGAACGAGATCGCAGCGATTTTCGCCGATGTGCCGAAAGAGCGGATGAGTTTGCGTCTGGGCAACGAATTGAATACCGATTTCAATCTGGATGACATAATCGAAGAGGGATTTGACGCCGTCTTTATCGGGATGGGCCTGCCGAACTCCGTCAGTATCGGCGGCAAAGATGAGAATATCGACGGTCTATGGAATGCGATGGATTTTCTCTCGGCAGCCAGAAAGCCGGTCGCGATGAATCTCAAAGACCAAACGGTAGCGGCGATAGGCGGCGGCAATACCGCGATGGATGTCGCGACCACCGCCAGGCGGCTCGGCGCCAGGGACGTTTACGTTATCTATCGCCGATCGTTCAAGGAGATGCCCGCCTGGAGCGGCGAGCGCGACCAGGCAATCAACGAAGGCGTGCATTTTCTGATATTGACTCAGCCGGTCGGCTTTAATTCTACTAATGGGAAATTGACGGGGATTAAGGTTTGCCCGACGAAACTGGGCGAGCCGGACAGAAGCGGACGCCGCAGGCCCGAACCGGTCGAGTCGAGCGCTTATGTGCTTGATATGGATATCGTCGTCGAAGCAATAGGCCAGGAGCCGCTCGAGAACATCGGCGAAATCCTGCCGGGCGTCGAATTGGATAATGGTTTGATCCGGACAAACGAAGGGACACTGGCGACATCCAGACCCGGAGTTTATGCCGGCGGCGACCTTGTAAGGGGAGCATCGACTGTCGTTGCAGCCGTAGCGGATGGATTGGCCGCCGCGAATGAAATGAATGAATTTTTGGGACAATAGAAAAAAGAGAGGATTTTGAAAATGGCAGAACAACCTGTAGCAATCGTCACAGGAGCAAGTCGGGGTATTGGAAAAGGTATCGCTAAAGAATTAGCTTCGCTGGGTTACGACCTGGTAGTGAACTATTTCGACTTTACCGCCGAAGGCAAGCCGGATGAATCCAAAGCCGTGCAGACGCAGAAGGAAATCAAGGGCTCCGGTGCAGCGTGCGAAATTTTGAGAGGTGACATAAGCAGTACCGCGGACCGCGACAGTCTGGTTGCTCTGGCGAGATCCACATTCGGCCGATGTGACATGCTTGTGAACAATGCGGGTGTCGCTCCTTCGAAACGAATGGACCTTCTGGATGCTACAGAAGAGAGCTTCGACAGAGTGCTGGGAATTAATCTCAAAGGCCCCTACTTTTTGACCCAGCAGGTGGCAAACTGGATGATCGAACAGAAAAAGGCGCATCCAGAGCGTGCCTACCGGATCGTAAGCACAGGATCAATCTCGGCATACACCAGCTCGCCGGCACGCGGTGAATATTGCGTGAGCAAGGCGGGTATCTCAATGATGACAAAACTGTACGCGGACAGGTTAGCCGAATACGGTATCGGAGTATTCGAAATCAGTCCCGGCATTATCGCGACCGATATGACCAGCGTTGTGAAGGACAAGTACGACAAGCTGATCGCAGAAGGCCTGACTCCGATCAAACGATGGGGCCAGCCGGAAGATATCGCAAAAGCGGTCGGAGCAATCGCAGAAGGCAGGCTCGATTTTTCGACCGGCCAGGTCATCAACGTCGATGGCGGATTTCATTTAAGAAGACTTTAGGGAGTGACAATGAATATTAACAGCACAATCGAAACACTCTTAAAAGACGGCTTTATCCTCGTCTTCAATCAGGACAAGCTCGACGTTGTGAAAACCGCCGAGGCTCTGATCAAAGCCGGCGTTAACAACATGGAAGTCACCTGCCGGATAAAACAACCCCTTGAGAAAATGTCCCGGCTGCGCAAGGAGCTGCCTGATTTTGCGACTGGCTCGGCAAGCCTGATCGACTCGCCGCAGATGCTTGAGCTTTATAACAAGGCCCATCCAGAGGACCCGCTGCCATCCGTGACCCAGGTTGTGGACGCCGGTGCGTGCTATCTCGTATCGGCAATCAATTTCAGTGACGCCGGCTTCGAGAAATTTGCCGGCCGGATTCCCATGATACCCGGCTGCGGCAGCGCCACTGAAATCGTCAGCCAGTTTTCCAAAGGAGCGAACCTCTGCAAGATTTTCCCGGCCAGGCAGCTCGGCGGCCCGGCCTTCGTCAAGGCCATCGACCCGGCGATTCATAAAACCATCAGTCTTGTCCCCACGGGCGGAACCAACGCCGGCAATATCCCCGACTATATCGATGCCGGCGTTCTGGTCCTGGGCGGCTCGTTCAGCATGATCGAAAAAAACACGATGAAGAAAATCGTCGATGAGCAGGACTACGAGCTTTTGGCCGGGGAACTTAAAAAGATCAAACAATTGATCGACAAATTGCGGGCGGACAAATACCCCGGCATCGATTTTAGCTCTGCTTCAATTGAAGAAATCAGCCAGGCCACAGGCAGAAATTTCAATACTGATTGACTGCCTTTGTCATTCCCGCGGATGCGGGAATCCAGACCTTTGCGATGATTCCGGATTCCTGTTTTCACAGGAATGACAGATTGTGTCACTCTCTAACAATGGAAAATGACAATATGAAACAGCACATCATGGTGCAAAGACTCCTTGTGGCCGTCGTCATCTTGTTATTGATGGAGATGACACCGTGCTGGAACGCCGAGGCTTCTTCTCAAGCCCCTACACTCAACGCAAAAGATACGGGCTATCGCGGCATCTGGTACATGAATCAGCCATCGGGCGATGAATACGTCTACAAGTACAGTGGCGGACTCGGAACATATTGCGCCAAGCACAAGCCGTTCGCGGTTTATTGCGATAAGGTCAAAAAAACTTTCTTCTGCTACGGCGGCACAACCACAGACAGCGACCGAAAACTGCTTCACATGGTCTCGTACTACGACCACAAGACAGGAACGGTTCCCCGCCCTACCATCCTGCTCGACAAGAAGACCAGCGACGCCCACGACAATCCTGTCATCTCCGTAGACGACGAAGGCTACATCTGGATATTCTCCACCTCGCACGGCACATCGAGGCCTTCCTATATCCATAAAAGCTGCAAGCCATACGATATCAGCCGGTTCGAGCTCGTCAAGGCGACAAGAATCGATAACTCGCAGGAAGTACCCATAACGAATTTTTCGTACATGCAGGCGTGGCATCTCAAGAGCCAGGGATTTGTCTGTTTTTTCACCCGCTATAACTACCCCGCCGCCCGGACAATTTGTTTTATGACGAGCCCCGATGGTATCAAATGGTCGCAGTGGTTCCGGCTGACCGCGATGGATCAAGGTCATTATCAAATCAGTGCCGCCGGTAAAAAGAAGGCTGGGACGGCGTTCAATTACCACCCAAAGGGCAAAGGTTTGAATTGGCGCACGAATCTGTACTATATCGAAACCGGCGATCTCGGCAAGACCTGGAAGTGTGTTGATGGGCGGAAATTGACGCCGCCCCTGGTTAATCCCGGGAGTCCCGCCATTGTCCACGACTATCAGAGTGAGGCTTTGAACGTTTATCTGAAAGATATTCGGTTTGATGCAGAGGAACGGCCGGTCATCTTATTTATCACAAGCAAGGGCTACGAGTCCGGCCCTAAGAACAATCCGCGAACATGGACTACGGCCCGCTGGACGGGAAAAGCGTGGCAGATAAGAAACGCTTTTACATCGGATAATAACTATGATATGGGCTCGCTCTACATCGAGGATGACGGGACATGGCGAATCATCGGCCCGACCGAAACAGGGCCTCAGCCATATAACCCGGGCGGTGAAATGGCAATGTGGATTAGCAAAGATTACGGGCTGACATGGAACAAGGTCAAGCAGCTCACTAAAGACAGCCCGCGGAATCACACGTATGCGCGACGGCCGGTTAATGCACATCCTGATTTTTATGCCATCTGGGCCGATGGCCACGGCAGAAAACCTTCATCTTCTTCTCTTTACTTCTGCGACAAGCAAGGAAACGTCCGTGTTCTGCCGCGAGAAATGTCCGAAGAGCTTGTCAAACCGAAGCTTTTTGAGTATAACTCGAACGAATAATCTAAAATTATCAAACCATCATTTGTCGGATTGGAGCAGTAGAAATATGAAAACAAAGCAAATAGCCAATCAAACCGTAACCTTCCATAGCTATAATACTATCATTGTCGGTTCAGGAGCCGCCGGTATGAATTGCGCGGTGCATCTGTGCGAGTTTATGAAAGGCAAGGGCATTGAAAATCCCGCCGAGAGAGTTGCCGTGGTAACCGCAGGGCTGGGGCTGGGCGCATCGCGAATGAGCGGCTCGGATAAGCAGACATACTATAAGATGGGCACAAGCCCGGACGTTGCCGACAGTGCCGAAGAATTTGCCAAGAGCCTGACCGCGGCCGGCTGCTGCCATGGTGACTCGGCGCTCGCCGAAGGGATCGGCTCACTACGCGAATTCTATCACCTGGTCCAGGCCGGAGTGCCGTTTCCCACGGACCCGATAGGCACTTTCATCGGCTATAAGACAGACCACGATCCATACGAACGAGCCACGTCGGCCGGTCCGAAGACCAGCAGGTTCATGAGCGAATGCCTGCAAAGACAACTCGAACAATATAACGTCAAAATTCACGATGCGCAGGAGGCCGCCCACCTGCTGACAGTCGGCTCCGGCAAATCCAAACGAATCGCAGGTATTGTAACTGTAGACAAAAAAAATGTTGCCGGCACAAACCTTGCCGTAAACGTATTCCTTGCCGCAAATATCATTCTTGCCGCCGGCGGCCCGGGCGAGTTGTTCAAAACAACCGTCTATCCGAAAGCCCAGCTTGGAATTCACGGTCTGGCTTTCAAAGCGGGCCTTATCGGGGCAAACCTGACCGAATCACAGTTCGGCCTGGCCAGCATAAAGTTCCGCTGGAACGTCTCGGGCACGTACATGCAGGCGCTGCCGCGCCTGTTCAGCACCGACGCCGACGGCAAAGATGAGAAGGAATTCCTGACAAATTTCTTCCCAACGATGAGCAAGATGGCAACGGACATCTTCCTCAAAGGCTATCAGTGGCCCTTCGACCCGCAGCGGATTGAAAATCTGCAATCGTCACTGATTGATATCCTGGTTTTCAACGAGACACAAAAAGGCCGTCGGGTCTTTATGGATTTCCTGCACAATCCAGCCGGCAGCGATTCTATGGACCAGTTCGACATCGACGCCCTGGAGCCGGAAGCCAAAGAGTACCTGCAAAAAGCCGGCGCGCTGCAGAAAACGCCTATCGAACGGCTGGCACATATGAACACTCCAGCCATCGAGATATACGAGGAAAACGGCATAGATTTGTATTCGGAGCCGCTTGAGATTGCGGTTTGCGCACAGCACAATAACGGCGGCTTTGCCGTCGACAAGTGGTGGCAGTCCAATATGCCGGGAACATTTGTAATCGGAGAAATGGCCGGCACGCACGGCGTCAAACGGCCGGGCGGTTCGGCACTTAACGCCGGCCAGACTGGCGGGCTGCGAGCGGCGCAATATATCGTCAATGTTTACGGCTGCGAACTGCCGGATTATTCTGATGCCCAGCCTGAGATCGACCGGCAGCTAAGTGACATTATCGCCGGCTTCGGACGGTACAAAGGATCATCCGGATTGGTACCTGAAAAAGTATCGGAGGAGATCCGAAGCCGGATGACCGCATCGGGCGGGCACATCAGAAAGTTAAATGATTCCGGACAAGCCTTGAAAGAGGCTGTTGAGCTTTACAAAAGCATCCAAAAGAAAGGCTTCAGCGTAAAAGACGCCAGGGCCATCGTTGGAGCAATACAGGCCGAGCATCTGGCCCTGACCAGCGTAGCGTATCTCAAGGCCGTCGTGGAATTGCTCGCCCAGGGCAGCGGCTCTCGCGGCTCGCATCTGGTCCTTGCCGAAGACGGAGTTGAAATCCATGCCGACGTGATTGATAAAGCCACCGGCAAGCCGTTGAAGTTCAAGCCCGAGAACCAGTCGCTGCGAAGCTCCATATTGCATATCGAGTACGACGAAAGCTCGACTGATTTGTTCCGCAGCACAACCATCAAGTTGAGGCCGGCGCCGAAAGAGCGCAAGGCCTTCGAGCCGGCCTGGCAGGACTATCGAGAAGGTAAAATTTACAGCTAACACAGAGCAGTTAGGAGAAACGCCATGGCAGTCATAGACGTTAAACCCAGGGCAGAATGCAAATATGACATCGTCTCGCTGGGCGAAATTATGATTCGGCTGGACCCGGGAGAAGAAAGGATTCATACGACCCGGCATTTTCGCGCCTGGGAAGGCGGCGGCGAGTATAACGTCGCCAGAGGTTTGAAACGCTGTTTTGGCAAGCGGGCCGCGGTTGTCACTGCCATTGCCGATAATCCGGTCGGGCGGCTGCTGGAAGATTTGATCTACCAGGGCGGCGTTAATATGCAATACGTCAAATGGGTGCCGTACGACGGGATCGGCAGGAAAGTCCGCGTCGGCCTGAATTTCACCGAGCGCGGCTTCGGTGTCCGGGCCGCCGTCGGATGCTCGGACAGGGCAAACAGCGCCGCCTCCCAGTTGAAGAAGGGTGACATCGACTGGGAGAATATATTCGGACGGGACGGAAGCTGCTGGTTCCATACCGGCGGAATCTTCGCCGCGCTCTCCGAAACGACACCCGATGTCATCATCGAGGCGGTAAAGACGGCGAAAGAGCACGGCACTATCGTCTCCTACGATCTGAACTACCGCAAGTCGCTCTGGCAGGATATCGGCGGGCAGGAGAAAGCCAGGCAGGTCAATCGGGCCATCGCTCCTTACGTCGACGTGATGCTGGGCAACGAAGAGGATTTCACGTCGGCACTCGGGTTCGAGGTCAAAGGAATGGATAAAGGTTATTCGAAGCTCGACCCGGCAAACTTCAAGAAGATGATTACCGAGGTCGTCAAGGAGTTCCCGAACTTGAAGGTCGTCGCCACAACCCTGCGAAACGCCAAAACCGCTTCGGTCAACGACTGGGGCGCGATCATATACACCAGGGGCGAATTTTACGAAGCCGCCTTGAGGCCCGATTTGGAAATCTACGACCGGGTCGGGGGCGGCGACAGTTTCGCATCCGGGTTGATCTACGGTCTTATGGAAGGAAAGACTCCTGCCGAAGCGGTGAACTACGGCGCCGCTCACGGCGCGCTGGCAATGACTACGCCGGGTGACACAACCACGGCCAGCCTCCGCGAAGTCGAGAAAGTCATGGGAGGCGGCGGCGCAAGAGTTGACCGATAATTTGTACATCATATTTTAGAGTAGATATCCATGATTGTCGAGGCGGTAAAGTGGATTGGTGATATTGACGGCTGTTTGGAGCTAATAGATCAGCGCCGGCTGCCGGCGGAATTTACCAAACTGCAATGCCGGAACGTTGAAACGCTTTTCGAAGCGATTAAAACGCTGGCCGTCCGAGGCGCTCCCGCAATAGGAGTCTCGGCAGCCTACGGACTTGTCCTGGCTTTGCAGAAACCTGATTCGAATGACAGCATAGAAAAATCTCTTGAAGCATTAAAAATCGCTCGTGAACTCATTGCATCGTCCCGCCCTACCGCCGTTAATCTGTTCTGGGCCATGGATCGAGTCTGGCGTGCGGCGTCACCGGCTGAAACTCTGCAGCAGCTTCGTGAGGTCGTTCTTCGAGAGGCTAATGCTATTTATAAGGAAGACGTAGACATGTGCCGGCGGATCGGCCAGCATGGCGAAAAGTTCATTAAGGATGGCGCCGGGATTTTGACGCATTGCAACGCCGGGGCGCTCGCTACTGCCGGACAGGGGACAGCCTTATCGCCGATGTTTGAGGCGCATAAAAATGGAAAGAAGTTCATGGTCTATGCAGATGAGACCCGGCCGCTGCTGCAAGGGGCACGCTTGACGGCATGGGAACTGAAACAGGCGGGAATAGATGTGACCGTGATCTGTGACAACATGGCCGGGTGGCTGATGAAGCAGGGGAAAATAAATGCCGTCATAACCGGCGCCGACCGCATCGCGGCAAACGGCGATACGGCCAACAAGATCGGCACCTACAGCCTGAGTATTCTCGCGCGGGAGCATGGTGTGCCATTTTATATCGCCGCACCGTCGAGCACGTTCGACCTTAATATAAAAAGCGGGGCGGAAATACCCATTGAGCAAAGGTCCGCCGAGGAGGTGATAACATTCGCCGGCACGCAAACCGCGCCCGACGGTGTCGATGTATGCAATCCCGCTTTTGACGTGACAGAAGCACGGGACATCGCGGCGATCATCACCGAAAGAGGCATAATTGAATACCCCGGCACGGACAATATCTTGAAGTGCCTGGGGTCCGACAACATGTGATTCTCAAATGCATATCCTATGAATCACCGTGAACGATTAGTCCACCGCGACGACTTGCTTGACCTCGGGGACCTTATCCTTGAGGATTCTTTCGATTCCCATTTTCATTGTCATCGCAGCGCCGGGGCAACCCTGGCAGGCTCCCTGCAAACGAACATTAACTGTGTTATCCTCATCTATACCGACCAGTTCGACATCGCCACCGTGGCTTTGCAGAGCACCCCGAAGTGACTCGATCGTGTCTTTGACCTTTTCTTCCAATGTCTGGTTAGTATTAGCTTCGCTGCAACCGCATTTATCACACATAAACAATCTCCAATTTTTTTTTAATTGCCGTTAATTATAGCAGCAATTTGAGTTTTAGCCAACTATTTCTGTGTCTGTGTACGACTCAAAAAGGGATTTGTTGCTGTTAAAAAGGCAAAAAACGCTATTGATCGCCCAATAAATTGCCGAAAATAATTGACAGAGGATGGTGGTTCTTGTATAATACTCTTGTATTTGTATGAAAACATGCAAATACGACCCTGAGACATCTTTGTATAGGATGGTTACGGGATTATGGCAGGGTTTAGAATCTTCGGTTGATTCGGTCGTTTCTCTGCTGAAGAAACGATTGGCTCGCCGGAAGGGCCCATAAAGCCATAGTTAACGGTTCCCGCGAAGCGGGATTCCGCCGGAATAACAAGAGGGTGCCGATTTTGCCTATTGGCAAAAGGCAGCCCCGATAACGTTTGTCAGGAAAGGAATAGAAAAATGAAGACCAAGTCTCGTGCCTCGGCTCGCGCAGCCGGTAAACCCTCTATTAAATCAGGTGCCCAGATCATCGTCGATACGCTCATCGAACAGGGTGTGGACACAATGTTTGGTTATACCGGCGGCGTGGTACTGCCGTTGTTCGACAGATTGTACGATGCGCCGATTAATTTTATAGTCCCTCGTCACGAGCAAGGCGGATGCCACATGGCCGATGCCTATGCCCGCGCCAGCGGGAAAGTAGGCGTTGTGCTCGCGACCAGCGGGCCCGGGGCGTGCAACCTGGTGACCGGGCTCGCGACGGCGATGATGGACTCGATACCCATGGTTGCCCTGACGGGCCAGGTTCGCACCGAACTGATCGGAAACGACGCTTTCCAGGAAGCCGACACGACCGGGATTACCCGTCCGGTTACAAAATATAATTGTATCGTCAAGGATGTTAAAGACCTGGCGCGAACCATCCGCGAAGCATTTCATATAGCATCGACGGGCCGGCCCGGCCCGGTACTGATTGACCTGCCGGTTGACGTACAGGTTGCCAAGTTTAATACCGACGGCCCGGCGGAGATGAAGCTGCCCGGCTACCGGATTCGGACCAAGGGACACGCCCGGCAGATATCGACAGCCGCTAAAGCGATAAATAAATCCAAGCAGCCCGTACTGTACGTCGGCGGCGGTGTCATTACTGCAAATGCCGCCAAAGAATTGTGTGACCTGGCGGAAAAGGCGCATCTTCCCGTAACAATGACATTGTTGGGATTAGGCAGCTACGATCAGCGAAAAGCCGAATCTCTGGATATGCTCGGTATGCACGGTTCAGCGTATGCCAATTACGCAGTACAGCAGTGCGATCTCTTGATTGCCGTAGGCGCCAGGTTCGATGACCGGGTCACCGGCAAGACAGAGACCTTTGCACCGAATGCGAAAGTGATCCACATCGACGTCGATCCGGCCAGTATATCGAAGAACGTCGGCGTCGATATCCCTGTTGTAGGCGATGCCAAAGTCATCCTCAAGGCATTGGCCAAAGAAGTCGAATACCAGGAAAGAAAAAAGTGGTTCGGCAAAATAGCCGAATGGAAGAAGAAGTTTCCATTTCGCTATGATCAGAACTCACCGACGATCAAGCCGCAGTACGTCATCGAGGAGCTATGCCGTCAGACAAAAAACGAGGCAATTGTCACAACGGGCGTCGGCCAGAATCAGATGTGGGCCGCTCAGTTTTACAAGTTTGTCAAGCCCAGGCAGTTCATAAGCTCCGGCGGGCTCGGAACAATGGGCTTCGGCCTGCCGGCCGCCATCGGCGCGCAGATCGCCAAGCCCGACGCTACTGTTATTGACATTGACGGTGACCACAGTTTTAATATGACAATGACAGAGCTGGCCACGGCGGTCGAGCACGAGTTGCCGATTAAGGTTTGTATTTTGAACAACGGCTATATGGGAATGGTCCGGCAGTGGCAGGAGCTTTTCTATGGGCGGCGATATTCCAAGAGCTACCTGAAGAATCCTGAGTATGAGGCCCTTGCCAAAGCTCTCGGTGCGGTCGGGATGACCGTCGAGAAAAAGGCCGATGTTCCAAAAGCCATTAAAAAGATGCTTAAAGAAAAGCAGCCTTGTGTGGTTGATTTTAAAGTCGAATCCGAAGAAAATGTTTGGCCGATGGTCCCGGCGGGTAAAAGCCTGGACGAGATGAGCGGACTTGACATATTGGAAAGGTTGATCTGATATGAAACATATAATAAGTGCATTAGTTGAAAATAAGCCCGGAGTTCTGGCCCATGTTGCGGGGATGTTTGCAGCCCGGGCGTTCAATATTGATTCGCTGGTTGTCGGCCGAACCGAGGACCCTGCGTTGAGTCGGATGACCATCGTCGTTATCGGTGACGACAGAGTCCTCGAGCAGGTCCGAAAGCAATTGGCCAAGGTTATTCCGGTTGTTAAGGTTCAGGATTTTGTCGGCCAGCCGGTGGTCGCGCGCGATTTGATGCTTATAGCCATTTCGGCGCCGCCTGAAAAACGGTCAGAGATCCTCTCACTGATCGAAATGTTCAGGGGCAAAGTCGTGGACATCGGCCAGAAGTTCGTCATGGTCGAAGTCAGCGGGCCTGAGGAAAAAATCGAGGCTTTTATTAACGTGTGCAAGCCGTACGGCATCAAGAGCCTCGCCAGAACCGGGACCATCGCAATGCCACGGCATTCCAGAGCGGACATGCGCCCGGCGCAGACCTCGAACGGACAAGCTGACGAGTAAGTGTGAATCTTCCTGTACAATGATTTTCAAACATCAGGAGAAATGCAAGATGTTTAGGTGCGGTTAGCAAACCGCTCCTAAACGGATTAAACGCGTGATGTTGTTTGATTGAAGATACAGGCTTTACGGAACACGAACAGAACTTGTTTTTCAGTACTGATATAGCCGATTTTAAGCCTTATTTCTCCGAATTTCTCCGATACACAGGCAGTTTACGGGCAACTTACGCCACAAACCCAATTCACAACTTTTCCACAAACTCAAGTTAAGGTGTGTAAAACCTGTGAAAAACATTTTTTTTTCGCGCGCAAAGTCAATGCTGACAGCAACCTCGGACAAGTGGAAAAGAAATTTTACAAAACACAATTGATTTGCACTTTCATTGCTTAATAATATAGAAAACGAACAATGAATTACGAACCAGGGATTGAATCATGCAGAGCACAATCACGGATGAAAGTCTTCGTGCGAGTCATAAGGACGGAGCCTGCCGAAGCGAGGCGGAACTAAAAATACAGGCAATCACCGAAGCGCTCGCCGGGAAAGTGGGGCAGCAGAAATATCGCATCTGGTTCAAGAACTCAACGAAACTGACTCTCGCCGGCGGATACCTGAAAGTAGGCGTGCCAAACCTTTTCATCGCGAACTGGATTGAAAATCACTTTCTCGATGAAATCAGCCAGGCTGTTAGGTCGGTGACAGGCAAGAACGCTAAAGTTACATTCACCATCGATCCGGAGCTTTCCGGTCGAAGGGCTGGTTCGAAAACTACTTCTTCAACAGCGGCGAAAAAGGACCGGCATCAATCCCGTTTCGTAACAGACCGAGGGACCAAAAGGTCCGGCGCATATGGAAAACAAAAGAGAAGGCTAAAGCTCAACCTCGATACGTTTGTCGTCGGCTCTTCAAATGAGCTGGCCTACAACGCCGCCAGTGTCGTCGTCAATGAGCAACAAAGCCCATTCAATCCGCTTTTTGTTCACGGAGGATACGGCGTCGGCAAAACTCATCTACTGCAGGGGATATGCAATGCAGTATGTGAGAAGCGGCCCCAAACGAATTGGCTGTATCTGTCGGCAGAGGATTTCGCCAACCAGTTTATCCTTGCCCTGAAGACAAAAAAACTTGAAACTTTCAGGCAGCGTATGCGTCAAACGGACTTGCTGGCAATCGACGATATCCATTTTCTGGCCAGCAAGCCATCAACACAGGAAGAATTTCTTCATACATTCAACACAATCAATCTGGCCGGTAAACAGGTGGTCCTTGCTTCCGATGCACATCCGAAGATGATCGGCCAACTATCCGAAAAGCTGGTTAACCGCTTCGTCTCGGGAATGGTCGTTAAAATTGAAATCCCCGACCTGGAGACTCGCTGCCAGATATGCAGACAATATGCAAATAATATTCAAAGGGGCGGTTCACAAAACACTTATACAAAGGGAAACGCTAATAAACTGGTCCCCGAGAGTGTCATAAGATACATCGCTGAAAATATGCGTACCAACGTGCGGGAACTGGAAGGTGCCCTGCTGAAATTAATTGCATTTACGGCACTGAAAAATGAAAAAATCACCACTTCAATGGCCAAAGCTGTTCTGATCGAACACATGGAAAGATGCGACCCGATTGTGCACGTATCGGATATCGAATCAGCCGTAGCGACTTTTTTCGGGATCACGCCGACGAGTATACACTCGTCCAAGAAAAACAGGACCGTGGCTTTAGCCCGCCATTTCAGCATGTACCTGACGAGAAAGCATACGAAGATGTCATCCTCAGAAATCGGGCGAGTAATGGGCAATAAAAATCACGCCACTGTCCTTTTAGCCTGCAAAAAGATCGATGGTTTGTTACAGAAAAATGGCGAACTGAACTGGAACGGCCCGGGAGGCAACAAGATCGCAAATGCCAGAGCCGTGCTTGCCCAGCTTGAAAAAGATATCTCACGCTAAGTTCGAATTACCTCAAGAGCGGTGTCGTGATTCGTGGAGCCGATGCCGGGTGCCGGAATAACACCGGCTATGATATGTGAGTTTTTTCCGCGATAGCACTCAGGGGCGGGCGCCTGTCACCGTCGCATCATCATATTGTCAATGGTAATCTTCATTGCCTGCACAGCCGGTGACTGCGGTTTCTTCTCATAGGCGGCATCGATCGCCTGTTTCGCCTTGAGCAGTTGGCCCGTTCGGTAATAAACATAACCAAGGAGAAATTGGAGTTGGCTCGAACCACTCCGTGCCAGCCATTGCTCAATATCGGTAATTCTGCCGGCGAGTTTGTTCCCGTCACCAAGCATGGCCACAAGGTCGACTCTCATCTGTAGATATTCGGGACTAATCGCCAGTGCCCTGGAAAGAAACAAAGCGCTGCTGACGTATTCGCCGGCGGCAAATAATGCATGTCCCCTGCCCGCAAGGGCCAGAGGATTGTCCGCCTGATAAACAGACGCCAGAGAGAAGCAGCCCGCTGCACGATAGTACCTGCCCGCATTCAGATGATCTTCGGCATCGCGCATGTGCTGATTGAACTTGGAATCCGATAGAGAATCAAGACTCTTATGCCGGCCCATAATGAGGTTCGCTTCGGCGGAAATGTCGGCTTGTGAAAGTTTATTCAGCTCATCCAACGGAGAACTATTCTTTTGAGAGTTTCCGTAGTTCGGTGTTCCTGTAAACTCCAAACCGGCCTGCCTGCCGACATCGGTTCGATTAAGTCCCCCCCCTGTTGCAGCAAGTTCTTCTCCGTCGAAACCGAGTTCAGCTCCCTGCGGCTTATATGAGTTCAAAATCCCGCTCGAATTAATCCGATCCCGACCGACGGCCTGGCGGGAATCAGCCACGTATTGCTGATATCCCAGAGGCATCTGCTCGCGTTTTGCGACCGGATCAGTGCTTACATCCTTATATGCATCACGTCTCTGTATAGTTGCATCGAGTGACTTGGTCAAATCGTCGAGCTGCTGTCTTATCCGCTCAAGAACGTCACTTTGCTGCCGATCCTGCCCGGCTCCTGTCAGGCCTGAGGTATCGCCTCTTGCCCTCTCAAGGGTCCCGAAAGTACCGGCTGCAGTTTGCCCCTGTCCCGTTTGAAACTCTCTGCTCGTGGCGGACCAATTTGTGTCCTTTTGCAAAAAAAGATTCTTCTGCGATGTGGAATCCATCGAGGGCGTAGACTGCTCCAAAGCGGAAATCCCTTGATGGGCGAAAGCGGTTTGTTTTCCATCGCCATCCCGATTTTGCGGGGGCGTCTGCGTTTCAAACTTCGGTCTGAGATTCTCGATGTTCGTCTCTCGATTCAGATATTTAAAAGATGTGTCGTTTTCCGACAGGCTTTCCCGGCTTTCGTGACCCAGGACCGTCGTCGAGTCCTGCGTTCTGTCTCTTATGTCTTGAACCTGCTCCTTGAACAGTTCAAATGCCGACGTTTGGCCTTGCCTGCGTATGCCGATTTGTGCCGGTTCCAATCGCATTGTATCCCGCGGACTTAGTGACATAGTTCCCGGAAATTTGCTTTCCAGCATCGACCGTGACTGAGCTAACTGGCCATATTGAGTTGCAGGTCCCTGCAAACTTGAATCAGCGGCTGAGGCACCCTGGCCGAACAAAGCTTGCTCCTTCGGCTGGAACTCCAGACCAAACACGTCAGTTCCCGCAGAGCGGGTGTCCTGCTGCGCACGCGTGCTCATCCTCGTACTTGTCGGCCTGAAAACCTCGGACCGGCCCGGCATCATGCTCGTGACAGTTTCGGTGGGAGAATAATAAGGCTGAGTTCCGTATTTGTTGGAATACGTCTGCAAATCTTCCGAGCCGGCTGTGTCTCTCAAAAAAGAACTGAGCGACGATGAACCAAGGCTCGAACCAAAGCTTGTAGCTGATCGGTACGGCACATCGCCGCGGAAATGCCTGCCGCGACGCACATTGCCGGTAATTAACAAATTTCCACTCGTATCTATCGGAACAGGATTGTCTACCAGACCACTGCGGAAAGTGCTCGGAGGTACTGTGCTGGGGCCAACCGGATTGCCGATCCCCGGATTTTCTATCGACCCGCTTGCCGGCCAGCAAAGCACAGCCGACAATACTACTGCGATCATGAACATCCGATTCTTCATGATACCAAATACCTCAAAACGACCCAATTGGGTAATCTACAACCGCCCGACGTTTCTATACGTTCGGGTATTGCTTGTACTTCGGCTTTTCTGCCCAACTGAGTTTAGTAGCTAAAGTATCCCATTTGCTCCGAAGCGGATTATTCACAATCAAAAAATCGCTGTCTTCCTTCTCGATTCTCACCACATCATTAATTGACAGCTTCAATGAAACCTGCCCATCAATAGAGATAGTGGTCCCTTCATTGACTCTTACGCCAAAAACCTCGATTGTGCTGTCGGCGTTTATAACAATCGGCCTGAAGCTCAGCGAGTGAGGACATATCGGCGTAATCACCACGGCCTCGATCTTAGGCGAGAGAATCGGCCCCCCTGCGGAAAGATTATAGGCCGTAGAACCGGTCGGCGTGGAAATTATCAATCCGTCACTAACGCAACCGGCCAGCGGCTGACCATCTACCAATATTTTAAGTTCAACTGTTCTAAAAGGCGGCCCAGCCGTGATAAAAATGTCATTGATCGCTGCTGAGCAAAACTTCTCTTCCCGTTTGCTTCCCCGGCCATCGCTGAAAATCCTGCATTTCAGCATCATACGCTTATCTATCGGGACAGTGCCCTCCTTTAAGCGAGGAAAAAAATCTTCAAGCTCAACGACGCTGAATTCCGCCAGGAAGCCAAGCTTGCCAACATTCACGCCGATCACCGGCAAAGATGCTTTACTGACGTTTCTTGCCGTCGAGATAATGCTGCCGTCACCGCCGAAGACAATCGCAAAATCGCATTTTTTCAGAACGTTGGCATTTTCGGGCGGCAAATCTGTCGTGCAGGTCTGTTTTAAGTCCTCGATGCCGTAACTTGCCACGATTTCAGCTTTATTCTTAGCAAAGCTGAGGAATTCATCAATAGCTTCGCTGACACCCTGTTTCCTCAGGTCCCTGAAAATCACCAATTTAGGTAGAGATTTCATCTCCGGCATCGCTTAGTTTTAAGCTTTAACCTTTAAGTTTTAAGATTTAAGATTTTCCTTACCGTCTCTGCTATTGTTTCGGCATTTGCGCCGGCCTCCATAAGTTGTATATCGCGAGTATTATGTCCTATAAATCGCCTCGGCGCACCAAGCAATCGTATAGATTCTGTCGAATAGCCCTTCTCGGCAGCCAATTCGAGCACAGCCGAGCCGAAGCCGCAGGCAATAGCGTGGTCCTCCACTGTCACAATACTCTTGCCCTGCCCCAGCAGCGAGATAATCTTCTCGTCGACGGGGGCAGCAAACCGACCATTGACAACATCAATCGCGATTTTTTCTTCAGCCAGCAGTGCCGCCGCCTTTAATGCTTCCGTCAATACGTTGCCGTAACTGACAACCGCAACGGCTGAATGTTTCGACCTTTTGACTGTAACGCTCTTGCCTAATTTGAATGGCTTGGCACAGGCGGCCCTGACAAACTCATTCGGCGGGACAATGTCTTTCGGGTACCTGATTACTACCGGCTTATCCTGGTTCAGAGCAAATTCCAGGGCCAGTTTCATTTCGATATCATTGGCGGGAGCCGTCAGCACCATATTCGGCATCATTCGTAAAAAGCCAATATCCATTAATCCGTGATGCGTCGGTCCATCCGAGCCAACGAAGCCGGCCCTGTCGATACAGAAAATGACCGGCAGATTCTGCAGGGCCACTTCCTGAAATATATGGTCGAAACTTCGCTGCAGGAAGGTCGAATAAATACAGACCACAGGCTTCAATCCGTTCCTGGCCATACCGGCCGCCACATCGACGGCGGCACTTTCAGCAATCCCCACGTCATAGAAACGGTCGGGAAACTTTTTGCGGAATTCCATCAGCCCTGTGCCGTCGCACATTGCTGAAGTTATAGCGACAATTTTCTCGTCGCTGCCGGCCAGTTCCGTCAGATGTTCGCCGAATGCGCTCGTAAAGCTCTTCCCGCTCGGCCCGGCGGCTTTTTCAACCCTGTCCCCGTTAATTTTGAACGGACCGGTCGAATGAAATTTACTGGGGCCCTGGTCCGCCGGACGAAAACCTTTACCTTTCTTTGTGTAAACGTGCAGAATGGCCGGGTGATTCAGTTGGCCCATCGCCTCGAATAATTCTATCAGCGAACCGATATCGTGGCCTGCGACAGGGCCGAAGTACGGAATATGCAGACTCTCAAACATCTGGCTGGCCGGCAGAACCATCCTGATACTTTTCTTAATCCTCTCAAGTGTCTCTTCAACACTTTTGCCGATAACCGGCATGTGTTCCAGGATATTGCTGGTCGTCTTACGCAAACCCTCATAGGTCTGGCTCAGCCGGACCCGGGAGAAGTATTTCGCCATAGCCCCTACCGTCGCATCGATCGCCATTGAGTTATCGTTGAGCACTATTAGCAGTTGCCTCTTGACCAGCCCGAGATTATTAAGCGCCTCGAAAGATGTGCCGTTAACGATGCTGGCATCGCCGATCATCGCCACGATCTTATTTTCGTTCTGCGTGCTGTGTGCTGCGTGCTGTGCAGAACGCTGAACGCCGGACTCAGAACGATTCTGAGTTTTGAGCTGTTCGGCAAGAGCTAATCCGATCGCGGTTGCAATCGACGTGCCCGCGTGCCCTACGGCGAATTGGTCATACTCGCTTTCTGCCGGATTGGGGAAACCGCTGATACCGTCAGAGTGCCTCAGACGCCCGAATTTTTCCCTTCTTCCTGTAATGATCTTATGCGTATAGCACTGATGCCCGACATCCCAAAGAAGCATATCTGTCTTAAAATCGAAGACGCAGTGCAGCGCCAGCGTCAATTCCACTACGCCCAGATTGCTTGCCAGATGCCCGCCGGTCTTGCTGACCGAATCGAGAATCAACTGGCGTATCTCCTCTGCCAGATCCTTCAACTCGGGCACCGACAGTCGTTTTACGTCGGCAGGACTATTTATCTGCTCCAGAAGTTTGCTCATTAAAAACTTTCTCAAATGTATTGACGATTGACGATTTCACCCTTCGACTCCGCTCAGGGTGAAATGTTTCTTCATGCCGAGCGGAGACGAGGCACAAAATCGAAAATCGAAAATCGGAAACCGAAAATCCCTTAAATCGCTTTACTATAGCAGGTTGCGAGTATAAAAGGAATGGTTTTTATTTTACTTTCTCTCTTGCATCTTCTATCTTCTCCAGAATACGCAAAATCGAATGCAGGACAGCAATAATGTTAAGGAGGCAAATAATGGGCCAAGTGAACCGACGTGATTTTCTAAAAATGATGGGTTTAGGCGCCGCCTCCGTGGCTTTACCGGGATGCAGGATTACATCCGGACAGTCTGTGTCAGAGATTTCCGGGAGCAGACCTAACATTTTAATCGTGTTATGCGATGACCTGGGTTACGGGGATCTGAGCTGCTACGGTCATCCGCATATCAAGACACCGAACCTGGACATGCTTGCCGCCGAGGGCATAAAGTTGACCGATTGCTATGCAGCCGCTCCGGTCTGCTCGCCGGCCCGGGCGGGAATGCTCACCGGACGCACGCCCTACCGCTGCGGCATATACGACTGGATTCCCGGCAACAACCCGATGCATCTTAGGAGACAGGAGCAGACGGTCGCCACGCTGCTGAGAGACAATGGTTACGCAACCTGTCACACAGGCAAGTGGCACTGCAACGGCAAATTCAATTCGCCCGAGCAGCCCCAGCCGGACGATCACGGTTTCGAGCACTGGTTCTCAACGCAAAACAACGCCGGCCCGACGCACCACAATCCGAAGAATTTCGTCCGTAACGGCGAGCGGGCCGGCCCACTGGAGGGATACTCCTCGGAACTGATTGTGCAGGAAGCCATCGACTGGCTCGGAACAAAGTGGGACAGCACAAAGCCGTTCTGCTTGTTCGTGTGGTTTCACGCTCCACATGAGCCTATCGCAACCGCGCAGGAGTTCATGGCCATGTACGAAGACAAGAAGGAAGCCATCTACTACGGCAACGTTACGCAGATGGATAATGAGTTCGGCCGATTGATGAGTACACTTGACGAGATGAAACTGCGAGATAAGACGTTCGTAATGTTCACAAGCGACAACGGCCCGGAGACACTGAACCGTTATCGCGGTGCAAACCGCTCGTTCGGCTCGCCGGGACTGCTGCGAGGGATGAAGCTGCACATGTACGAAGGCGGAATTCGCGTGCCGGGAATTATCCGCTGGCCCGGCAGGACTGAGCCGGATTCGCTATGTCACGAGCCGGTTAACGGGACGGATATTCTGCCGAGCCTGTGCGAGATGGCCGGCGTCGAAGTGCCCGCCGACAGGCCGATCGACGGCACCAGTTTTCTGCCGATTTTCAGGGGCAGGAAACTCAAGCGCAAAGTGCCGTTGTACTGGCGATACAATCGCGCGCTGAGCAAGCCCTTCACCGTAGCGATGCGGCAGGGTGACTGGAAGATTCTCGCCGACAATGAAATGACGAAGTTCGAGCTGTACAACCTGCGAAAAGATATTGCCGAGGAGCATAATCTTGCCGACAGCCAGCCTCAGCGTCTTGAAGCGATGAAGAAAACCCTGGCGAAACTCCACTCCGAAATCGACGCCGAAGGGCCGGATTGGGATTAGTTTTAAGCCTTGCGTTTGACAAGTATAGCGGCGTAGCCGCCGTCATGGTCCATACCTTCGGCTTCCGGCAGCGTCAGCCGCTGTGATTCGAGAGTGAAGTTTTTGTTTTCTTCCAGGAATTTTTCGATGATTTCGCTGTTCTCGCACTTTTGAATACTGCATGTGCTGTAGCAGATTTTCCCGCCCGTCCTGACTAAGCCGCAGGCGTCTCTGAGCAGCTCGGCCTGCAGGCCGGACAGTTCTTTAATCGCCTTTGGTTCGATTCGATAACGGACCTCGATGCGTTTGGCTAAAACACCAGTATTCGAGCACGGGACATCGAGCAGGACGCAATCGACGGGATTTTCGATTTTCGGTTTCCGGTTTTCGATTTGAAAATCGGCAATCGGCATTCGGCATTCGAAAATCCCTTGAAGTTCATCATAGGGTACGACATCGACGCATTTGAGGCCGAGGCGTGCGATATTTTCTTTGACCATTTCAAGCCGCCAGCTGTCGATATCGGTGGCGATAATTTTCGCCGCATCATCGGTGGCCTCGGCCAGTTGTGTCGTTTTGGTGCCGGGTGCGGCACAGAGATCGAGAATCGTCCAGCCAGGCTGCGGATTGAGCAATCTGACCGGCTTCGAGGCTGTTATATCCTGGACGGTGAACTGCCCGTCGGCAAAGCCGGGAAGCTGCGTCACATCGCGCGGGCTTTTGATTCGTATCATTGAACATCGTCCATCGTGCGTCGTCCATCCTCCATCGTCTATCGCGACGATCTCAAAACCAATCTCAGCGTCGGTGAATTTTTCCGTTAAAGCTTCTATCGTAGTTTTGAGCGGGTTCGGCCTGATATAGAGTCCCGGCCTGCGGTTCGATGCCAGGCAAATTCGCCGGGTGGATTCTTCGCCGAATTCGGCAAGCCAGCCAGCTACGAGCCATTCGGGCAGCGAAAAAACCGTGCTGAGATACGCTGCCGGGCAAGACTCCTGCTCCGGCAGGAAAGAAGTATCGAATTCACAGCCGTAAACCACGTTGGATTTATGGCAGTGAATCCCACGAGGTTCACTGCCGGTCGTGCCTCGTCTTCGCTCGGCATGAAGGCTCTTCACCCTGAGCGGAGTCGAAGGGTGCGGCAGCGTTCGTCCGGCATCCGCCTGAGCTAACGTAACCTGGCGATTGCTTATGTGCCTTGTGATCTGCCGCAGGACCGCATTTACAAAGCCGGCTTGTTTGTCAGTACGGGCGGTTCGCGAACCGCCCCTACAGTTCAGGACCGCCTCACTGACGATGGCATACTGCTCGGTGGAAGGACAGTAGATCAGCTCATAGGTACCGATGCGGATGATATTGAGCAGCCTGCCCTGAATCCTTTCGATAGGCCGGCCGGAGAACGTAGCGATTACCGCATCGATAGCTCTTCGATTTCTCAGCGTCCCAAAAACAAGGTCCGTCGCCCGCTGCCTTTGGTTGGTTTCGTGCTGGAGCCTGTCCAACAACTGGCCGGCATAATTTTTTACGGGGTCACACTTGTTCAGGACCTCGACTGCGATAGCCCGCGCGGATTTGAGTTTTTGACCAGCCATATTTTTAAGTATCGATCTTGACAAACGAATCGCCGGGCTGGGTTTGCCGGCCGTTGGCGAAGTCTTTGAAGGCCATCAATGCCGAGCCGGCCGGCTTGATTTTTTTAATGTTTAATGCGCCGGAACCGCAAACCACGTTTAGATTCTCATCAAGCGTTCCGGGCGGGACGGGCGGTTCGCGAACCGCCCCTACTTCTGCCATAGCAATAGTAATTCTTATCGACTTGCCGGTTTTCTGCGCTATGTAATTGGCCGAAGCGCCGGGCCAGGGCCAAAAGCCGCGGATTTTTCTCGCCAAAACCTCCGCCGGCTCGGCGAAGTCCAGAAAACCATCTGATTTGTTCAGCTTAGGGGCGAGAGTCGCTTTGGCATGGTCCTGCTCGATATAGGCTGCCGTGCCGTCGGCTATCCGGCCGATCGTCTTTAGCAACAGAGGCGCCGCCATTTTTGCCAGGCGGTCATGCAATTGGCCGGCTGTTTCATCGGCTGCGATATCCGTTTGCGATTGTGCCAGGATTTGACCGGCATCCATTTTTTCGGCCAATGTAATAATGCTGATGCCGGTTGTGGTTTCGCCGTTAATTATCGCCCAGTTGATGGGGGCAGCGCCGCGGTATTTCGGAAGCAAAGAGGCGTGGACGTTGATAGCCCCTTTCGGCGGCAGATTAGTCAATTCATTACCAATCTTTTGGCCGAACGCGATTACTACAATTAAATCCGGCTCATAACCGGCTATCTTTTCTATGATCCCGGAAGTATTTACATCATCTATTTCGATAAAAGGTATCGAATGCATATCTGCCCAGCGGGCGGCCGGTGTCGGGTGGGGCTTTCTGCCTCTGCCGGCCGGATTGGGTGGCTGGGTGACGATAAATCGCAGATCATGCTCCGAGATGTTCAGAGCATCCAGGCATTCAACGCCGAATTCACCACTGCCAAGATATACGATTTTCATTGCTCATCCTGCCGGACAAAAGTAGAGGGTTTTTATTGCTTACGATGATCTTCGAGTTTTTTGAGCAGTCTTCGATGTACGATTCTGGCGGTCTGGCCCATACGATTGACAATCGTGATTCCTTCGATGTGGTCGTATTCGTGCTGCAGGGCCCTGGCATAGAGTCCTTCGGCCTGGTCGGTGAATTCGTTGCCGTCAAGGTCGGTCGCGGTCACTTCGCATTTCTCGTATCTTCGAATCTTCGTATAGATACCCGGCACCGAAAGGCACCCTTCGTCAATCCCTTCGAGTTCGCCGATCGGGGTTATTGTCGGATTCACATACGCTTTTACATTTTCTCTGCTGCCGTCCAGAGAGATAATAAAAAGCCGCAGTGACACGCCCGCCTGCGGAGCAGCCAGACCGACGCCCTTGTTTTTAAGCATGATATCGACCATCTTATCCACGAGCCGAAGGATATCGTCATTGATTTCTTCTACCGGCTCGGCCCGCCTGCCCAAAACCCCGGCCGGGTAATGTGTAATCTGACATTTATCAATATCTATCATTTTCCATATCTCGCATCAGCAGACATAAGCAGCCTTATCAGTTTCACAGCTCTTAGCTTGCGATTTGATTCGCAGCTCCTGCGTTACGCTACAGATCGTCAAATTCGTCGCCATCGAATGTATTGCCGAGATAAGAGTTTATGACGATTTCGTTACGAATGATCTCAGCGGGCGGGCCTGCTCCTATGACTCTGCCGTGGTCGATGATGTAGGCCTTATCGACGACCTCAAGCGTCCTTTCGACATTATGGTCGGTTACGAGGATGCTCACGCCGGAAGCAACGAGCTGCCGGATTTCCTCCTGCAGATCCTGCACGGCAATAGGATCGACGCCGCTAAATGGCTCATCCAGAAGAATCAGCGAAGGATTGGTTACCATAGCCCGGGCGATTTCGAGTTTTCTTCGTTCCCCGCCGGACAGAAATCTGCCCTGGCTGCGGGCAACCTCTGTCAGAGAAAAACGCTCGATAAGCATATCCGCCCTCTCGTTACGCTCGGCCCTGCCGATAGACATCGTTTCCAGAATCGCAAGGAGATTATCACGGACGCTGAGGCGCTGAAAGATACTCGGCTCCTGCGATAAATAACCAATCCCCAGGCGGGCGCGTTTGTACATCGGCAGTTTAGTGATATCCCGACCTTCAAAGAGCACAGAACCGCTGTTCGGGGTAACCATCCCCATAATCATTCTGAATGAGGTGGTCTTGCCGGCCCCGTTACGGCCTAAAAGCCCGACAATACTTCGTTCCTCGATCGTAATTGATACTTCGTTAACAACGATCCTGCCCGAATATTTCTTTACCAGCCCGCAAGTTTCAAAAAGAGTCATGCTTACCATTTTCGTATCTTATATAGCATATTGCAATCAGGCATTATAACAATATTCACTGCTAAAGCAAATAAATAACACATCTCATGTAACCCAGAGCCGGATATGAGAAAAGCTAATAAATATTCTGGCATTTTTGTGATTTTTCTGCTATTAATTAGTTTTCCATGTAAAAAAAGAGTCATTTTTATTTAGTTAGGGACGTGTATGTTTGCGGTATTAAGCGATATACATTCAAATCTCGAAGCTTTAACTACGGTTCTGGCTGATATCGAGAAGAGGGGTATAAAGGCGATTTATTGCCTGGGCGATGTGGTCGGCTACGGGTCAAATCCCAGGGAATGCCTCGATCTTGTTATCGAGAAGACTAAGTGGTGCGTTCTGGGCAACCACGATTATGCAGTTTTTTACGAACCGACAAACTTCAATTACGGAGCGGAGCAGGCAAGCTTCTGGACTCGAATGGTTTTGGAATCGGAAGAAGAAAAGCAGCCTCGAGACAGACGCTGGAGCTTTTTGGGCAAGCTGCCGATGAGGCGAACGCTCAAAAGCAAAGTGGGAACAAGCTCGGCAACAATCGATTTTGTTCACGCATCGCCAAGAAGACCGATCAACGAATATATCTTCCCTGATGATGTTTATACGAATCCGCTAAAGGTTCGGCTGCTATTCGAGCGGGTCAAGCACATCTGTTTTGTAGGCCATACGCATATGCCCGGCGTATTTCTTGATGAGCCGGATTTCTATCTGCCGGCTGAGCTTGGTGATATCTATCCGATTATCGATACCGAGAAGGCAATTATTAATATCGGCTCTGTCGGGCAGCCAAGAGATAAGGACAACCGGGCAAGCTATGTCTATGTAAAAGGAAACGAAGTGCATTTTGTACGGCTCGAATACGATTTCGAAACCACAATGAAAAAGATACTGGCAATCAAAGAATTAGATAACTTCCATGCGGAGCGACTACAGAGCGGAAGATAGAAGAAGTTGACTATTTACTATTGATTATTGATTATTGTAAAAAACTAGCCGCTATTTGCTGTGAGAGATAAGATATGCGATATTTGATTTTGGTTGTAGCTGGATTTTGCCTATTCTGCGGCTTGCTGGTCGTCGAGTCCGGATTGTTTGATGATTCATCGCAAACAGGACGCGGCATTATCCTCCTGCAGAATGTAGCTGTTAATGAAAAGACAGAAATACCGAATGTGACCGAATCGAACAGCGAACAATTGGAAGCAGTCGATTCAATCACATTTACCGCCGACAATGCGCCAGCCAGAGCAATTACATTAGGCTCTGTCGATCCCAAGAGCGGCTACAAATATCAATTAGAGTTAAGCTCCCAAGGTGCCGCAATCAGAAAAGCGGCTTTCAGCGAGTTCGATGACCGCGATTACAAGAATCCTCAGCCATTGGTCATTATCTCGCCCATCCAGGAAAGGGACGGCAGCGAAATTCTGGCAATGGCAAATACGAACCTTGTTTTTGTCAAGCAAGAGTTACAACTGCCCCTGAACAGGCTCGATTGGAAGAGCTTCGATGCCGAAACCGCAGATGACGGTTCGTCGCAGACCGCCCGTTTCGAAACGATTATTAAACGTGAAGATACAGGTGAGCCGGCTCTGAAGCTGACCAAGATTTATAAAATCAGCCGGGACAGCTATCTTCTCGATTGCGATGTTACCGTAGAAAATCTGGTAAATACCGAGCAAAATGTACGCTTGAATATGGCCGGCCCAAGCGGACTTGGCAGAGAGGCCATCAGAACCGATATGAGAAAGGTCGTAGCTGCCTTTAGAGATTCGAAGGGCCAAATTAGCAGCGTAAAATTAGATAAGAAGAAGCTCTCCAGGGCGAAAAGCCTCAATGAAAGACAGCTTAAAAAACCGGGCGGAAATTTCCTCTGGATCGCCGCAGTCAACAAGTATTTTGCGGCAATCTTAGTGCCGCGCCCGGACGAGGGCAAAGACTATTGCAGCTGGATAACAAGTAAAACAGGCCGGTTTTACAATCCTGACGGCGACCTTAAAGCCGATACCGGCGACGAGATGTTAGGCCTGGATTTAACAACCGCTACAAGCACTTTGGCGGCAACCGGTCAGGCGGACAGTTCGAAGACATATAACTTTCAGCTCTACATAGGGCCCAAGGATAAGAGTCTTTTCGATAAAAACGAAATGTATCGAAAGCTCGGCTTTCTCCAGACGATAGATTTTATGGGCTGCTGCTGCCCGGCAAAGATTATCAGCCCGCTGGCGTTCGGGATTCTGGCGCTGATGAAATGGATGTACGGCTTTATCCCCAACTACGGCGTAGTAATCATCATATTGGTTTTCCTGATGCGGCTATGCATGCATCCTATTACCAAAAAGAGCCAGGTATCGATGAGCAAGATGAGCACGCTGGCCCCGAAGGCCGAAGAGATAAAGAAGAAGTACGCCAACAACAAAGCCGAGATGAACAAACAGATGATGGCACTCTACCGGGAGCAGGGAGCATCGCCGATTATGGGCTTTCTGCCGATGATGGTGCAGATGCCCATCTGGATCGCTCTGTGGAGCGCTGTATACGCCAGTATCGATTTGCGGGGAGCCGCGTTTCTGCCGTTCTGGATTACGGACCTTTCGGTCCCGGATGCCCTGGTTAGATTCTCAACTTTGACCATGCCCCTGTTAGGCTGGAAGATAGAATCTCTGAATTTGCTGCCGCTTCTGATGGGCGTGGCGTTTTACCTGCAACAGCAACTTATGCCGTCCCAGGCAAACGCCTCGACGAATCCACAAATGGCCCAGCAGCAAAAAATGATGAAAATCATGATGCCGTTGCTGTTCCCGCTGATGCTATACAAGGCCCCGTCCGGCGTAAATCTGTACATTATGGCAAGCACTTTTGCCGGCGTAATCGAGCAGTACGTAATTCGCAAGCACATCCGGGAAAAAGAACAGGCCGAATCAGAGGGTCTGGTCGCCGCGACGAGCAAGACCGGCGGAAAAGTCAAAAAGAAGAAACCCAAGCCGTTCTTCAGAAATATGTAATGCTCCCGCAAAGCCAATGGGAAGCGCCGAATGTACGAACTACATGACACCATCGTGGCTGTCAGCTCTCCGACTTCAGATCAAAGAGTCATCGTTCGCATCACAGGGCCGGACACAATCGACGTTTGCAGGCAAGTTTGCAGGGTAGGCTTTAGCCCACCAATCGAATCGCGAAGCCTCCACGGCCGGATAAGCCCCACCCTGCTATCCGGCTCTTTAGCTATTGATGACGAACTTGAAATCGAGGCGCAACTGTACCTGTTCTTCGCTCCGCATTCGTATACCGGCGATGACGTTGTGGAGATTCACCTCCATACAAATCGTTCAGTGACAGAGGCCCTAATAGGTAGTTTATTGGAAAGAGGTCTACGAATCGCCGAGCCGGGCGAATTCACCGCGCGGGCATATCTGAACGGCAAGCTCGATCTGGCACAGGCCGAGGCCGTAAACGAGATTATTGTCAGCTCCAACGAATATCAACTCACCGCCGCTGAAAAACTGCTGGACGGACGGTTAGGCGAAACGACCGCAAAGCTGCTCGCCGGCCTTATGGATTTGCTCAGCCTCATCGAAGCAGGTCTGGATTTCAGCGGCGAAGATATCGAGTTTATCGCTCGAGACGATGCGGTTAAGAGGCTCGCCGCGATAAAGGACCAACTCGAACAGTTGCTCTCGGGCAGTATTCGTTATGAATCGGTCATCGACCTGCCGGCGGTGGGGATTGCCGGTGCTCCGAACGCCGGAAAAAGCAGTCTGCTCAACAAGCTGCTCGGCAAAGAAAGAAGCATCGTCTCACACCGGCATAAAACCACCCGGGATGTCCTGACCGGTGTTTGTACGTTACCGCATTGCAGGTGTGTGCTGTTCGATTGTGCAGGCCTTCTGATGGGAGCCGAGGACATCCTCGATGAACTGGCGCAACAGGCGGCCATTGAGGCGCTGCGAAACAGCAATGTGGTCATATTCTGTGTCGACATCTCAAAAAACAACTGGTTCGAGGATGCTGCTATCCGAAATCTCATCGAACCGAAAATTCTCATGCCGGTTGCTACAAAGTGCGATTTGATCCCGGACCAATTTCTGCCCGACCGTCTTGCCGGACTGAAGGAATCCTTCAGCACTGATTTTCTGCCCACTTCCGCGCAATCCGGCTCCGGAATAGAGTTGCTGCGACAGACAATCGACGGCAAATTGACCGAGAAATTCGACGTTCCGCGTACCGGCGGGATTGCCCTGACGGCCCGGCACAGAAAGGCAGTCACCGAGGCGATCGGGCAGATCTGCGAATCCATCGACGAATTGAACGCCGGCAATGATGAGGTCGCCGCAATGATGCTGCGCGCCGCCTGGCAGGCTGTCAGCGACATCGAACAGCCCGGCGCCGCACATATCGAAGAGCAGATATTAGGACAGATATTCAGCCGGTTTTGTATCGGCAAGTGAGCCGCGTCCGTGAGCACGGCAGAAAAACACAAAAATCGATTTATTCGTCCCATTGATTTTGCTATTATTACTGTTTACGTTCGACTAACAGCAAAACCTTTTTTATTCATTTAGAGCAGGATTAGTTATGAATCTACAAAGATTAGTTGCCATGATTGTGTGTCTGGGTCTGATGCTAAGCGCTGCGGCTTTTAGCCAGGAAGACTTGCGTGTCTTGCCTGATAAGATCGATAACGTCTCGCCGGGCGACATGATGAGTCATTACCTGCGCCGACTTGCCCAGCAGAAGTTCGAGGATCGGAAAAGCCGGTACGAGCAGCGTAAAACGCCGGAACAGATAGCCGAATATCAAAAACGTCTTCGCGAGAAGTTCATCGAGGCCATCGGCGGCCTGCCCGAGCGAACGCCGCTTAATCCCCAGGTGACAGGCGTCATTTCGCGCGACGGCTACCGCATCGAGAAGATTATCTTCGAAAGCCAGCCGAATCATCATGTAAGCGCCTTATTGTTTTTGCCCGATGCCGGTAAATACAAGCCCCCCTATCCGGGCGTACTGGTGCCCTGCGGCCACAGCGACAACGGCAAGGCCCACGAGGCCTACCAGACCATGGGGGCGTTTCTGGCCCTCAACGGTATGGCCGGGCTGGTATTCGATCCGATCGACCAGGGCGAGCGAAGCCAGATGCCTTCGCAATTGCCCAAACTTGCCGGTACAAGGGCACATACGATGCTCGGCGTCGGCAGCATTCTGCTCGGCCGCAACACCGCCAGCTTCGAAATTTGGGACGGTATGCGGGCCATAGATTACCTTCAGTCACGGCCCGAGGTCGATCCCAGGCGCATCGGCTGCACGGGCAACAGCGGCGGTGGCACGCAGACGTCGTACCTGATGTCGCTGGATGAGCGTATCGTCGCCGCGGCACCGAGCTGCTATATCACCGGCTTTGAGCGCCTGCTTGATACAATCGGCCCGCAGGACGCCGAGCAGAACATCTACGGCCAGCTCGCCTTCGGCATGGACCACGCCGACTACCTGATGATGCGGGCTCCCATGCCGATATTGATTTGTGCCGCCACGGAGGATTTCTTCGATATCACAGGAGTGTGGAATTCGTTCCGCCATGCAAAAAGGCTCTACACGCGCATGGAGTTTGCCGAACGTATCGACCTGTTGGAAAACGACGCCGAGCACAATTACAATCGGCTCCAGCGGCAGGGTGTCGTGCGGTGGATGTCACGATGGCTGCTCGATAAAGATGTGCCGATTACCGAGCCGGAAATCAAATTGCTCAGCGACGAGGAGGTCCGGTGCGCTCCGGGCGGCCAGGTGATGAACCTGGATGGCGCAAGGTCAACGTATGACCTGAACCGCGACTTTGAAAAAGACCTCGCCGGCCGGCGTAAAAAGCTGTGGGCAACCGGGAATCACGCCGAGCTTCTGGACGAGGTACGCAGGGTCGCCGGCATACGCAGGCTCGCTGATCTGCCCGAACCCAAAGTGACAAACTCCGGAACCGCTGAGCGGGACGGCTATCAGGTCATGAAGATGATTTTGACGCCGGAGGATGGTATCTATCTGCCGGCACTGATGTTCGTCCCCGGCACGGATGCAGGACAGCCTGCGGTCTTATATATCCACGAGGAAGGCAAAACTGCCGCTGCCGCACCGGGCGGACCGATCGAGGCGATGGTCAAAGCCGGTAAACGCGTGCTGGCCGTCGATGTGCGAGGCACGGGAGAAACGCAGCAGAGCAAGCAAAACAAGTTTACCGATGCTATCGGTCTCGATTGGAAGGACGTTTTCACGGCCTACCTGCTCGGGCGCTCCTATGTCGGTATGCGAGCCGAAGACGTGCTGGTTTGTGCGCGTTTCCTGCGTAAGGAACAAGCAGGGCCTGTCGATTTAATTGCCGCCGGTAACGTCACCATACCAGCGCTTCATGCCGCGGCGCTCGAACCGGAACTTTTCGGCTCGGTGAGGTTGACAGGTCTGCTCAGCTCATGGTCGAACATTATAGAGTCGGGCCGCTCTTTCAACCAACAGGTCAACGCGGTGCACGGAGCACTGACGACGTACGACCTTCCCGATCTGGCTGCGAGACTGGGCGAAAAGCTGATTATCAAAGAGCCGCTGGATGCTCTGGGGCAACCTCGTTAAAAGAAAGGCAAATTCGGAACTCAAAGCTCCTGTATAGGCAAACAAGCCGGGGCAGGTATTCTAATCTTTACCTGCGCTCCGGCTTTTTTTGCACGTTCTATTTTCCATCCGGCCCGTCTCAGAGCCGCCGGAAGAGTCAAAAACTTCTTAGCGTTGCAGTTTTATTTTTTAGATTTCAATTAGGCGTCCTTCGCCTCGAATTCAGCATCGATGACGTCATCGGGCTTTTTCCTTTGAGCTTCTTCTTCGGAAGGAGGTGCCGCCTGCGAGGCGTCGCCGGTTGGTGCCGAAGCGGCCTGCTTTTTGGCTGCTTCTTCATAAAGGACCTTGCCCAATTCCTGACCGGCGGTACCCAGGTTTTCAATCGCCTTCTTTATGGCGTCGGCGTCCTCGCCCTTGATTGCTTCCTTGAGATTATTGGCCGCGTTCTCGATATTACCGCGGGTTTCGGCAGAAACTTTATCACCGTGCTCCTTGAGCGTTTTTTCCGTCGAATAAATCAACTGGTCGGCCTGGTTCTTCAAGTCCACTACTTCTCTCTTCTTCTTATCTTCCTCGGCATGGGACTCGGCTTCTTTGGTCATCTTCCCAACCTCCTCGTCGCTCAGTCCGGAGCTGGATTTAATCTCAATCGACTGCTGCTTGCCGGTCCCGAGGTCCTTGGCCGAGACGTTCAAAATACCGTTGGCGTCGATATCAAAAGCCACTTCAATCTGCGGAACGCCCCGCGGTGCCGGCGGCAGCTCGGTAAGCTGGAACCTGCCGAGCGTGCGGTTGTCCCTGGCGAATTCCCGTTCGCCCTGCAGAACGTGGATGTCAACGGTCGTCTGGCTGTCGGCGGCTGTCGAGAATGTCTCTTTCTTGCTGGTCGGAATTGTAGTGTTGCGCTCGATTAATCTGGTCAAAACTCCACCCAAGGTCTCAACGCCTAACGAAAGCGGCGTAACATCCAAAAGCAGAATATCCTTAACGCCCACGTCACCGGCAAGCACTGCGCCCTGAATGGCTGCACCGACCGCAACAACCTCATCCGGATTGATGCTCCTGTTCGGCTCCTTTTCGAAGATGTCTTTGACGATCTGCTGGACTTTCGGAATCCTTGTCGAACCGCCGACGAGCAGAACCTCGGAGATATCACCGGCTTTGAGCTTGGCATCATCGATCGCTTTGCGACATGGAGTCTTAAGCCGTTCAAGAATGGGATCAACGAGCGATTCGAATTTGCTGCGGCTGATTGTAATCTGCAGATGCTTCGGGCCGGATGCGTCGGCGGTGATAAACGGCAGATTGACCGTGCTCTCAAGCTGCGAGCTCAATTCGCACTTTGCTTTTTCGGCGGCTTCCTTAAGACGCTGATGGGCCATTGCATCGTCCCGCAGATCGATACCTTCGGTCTTTTTGAATTCATCGGCCAGGAAATTGATCAGCACGGCGTCCAGATCGTCACCACCAAGATGCGTATCACCGTTCGTGCTGAGAACCTCAAAGACATTATCGCCGATATCGAGTACCGAAACGTCGAATGTTCCGCCGCCAAAGTCGAAGACGGCGACCTTTTCGTTCTTTTTCTTCTCAAGACCGTAGGCAAGTGCCGCTGCGGTCGGCTCATTAATTATACGATCGACTTCAAGCCCCGCGATTTTGCCGGCATCCTTGGTGGCCTGGCGCTGAGAATCGTTAAAGTAAGCCGGGACAGTAATCACGGCGTTTGTCACCTTTTCGCCCAGATAATCCTCGGCCGTCTTTTTCAGGTCTTGCAAAATCATTGCTGAAACCTCCGGCGGCGTGTATTGCTTGCCCCTGACATCGACCTTCACCAGCTCATCCGAAGCCCCGGTAATTTTATAAGGCACAATCTTCTCTTCCGACGAGACCTCATTGTGACGCCGGCCCATAAAACGCTTAATGGAAAACACCGTGTTTTCCGGATTTGTGACCTGCTGATGGCGTGCAATCTGCCCGACAAGTCTTTCCCCTTTATCTGTAAAACCGACCACCGAAGGGGTAAGCCGGGATCCTGAAGAATTAATCAGCACCTTCGGATCGGAGCCTTCCATTACGGCTACCACAGAATTTGTCGTTCCTAAGTCTATTCCAATAATTTTACTCATAGTCATATTCCTTTCGAAATAATTTCATACCTCTTAGCCCATATATGCAAAAAACGTGCCAAAGAGAAGATTACGCTGATAGAAGTCGCTTAAATCGCCTTGCCACAAGAATTTAGCTTTTTTACGCCCGCCTTCAGGCAAATTTCCCAATGCCAATTTTTGTGCCATTTTGGCAGATTCCGCAGGTACTGTTAAGCCACAAACGAAATTCTAATTCCGCCCCCATTCGTCCGGGCTTACCAATGGCGAAGCCAGGGCCGGCTTCGAGGAAATTGGGTTTGATTGGGTTTGAATTGGGTTTGTTTTTTTGTGCCTGAAATTGTTAAAATCTCCATAATCCCTTTCTATATAGACATTTAAGTTTATTCGACTTTTCGCAAATTGGGTTTGTTTTTTCAAGTTAGCCACAAATAAACACGAATAAATCCCAATAGCCTCCCAAAAATTGGGTTTGTTTTGCAAAATTAGCCCAAGCTGGCCTTGCTTTGGGAGGAGCAAAGGTACAGAGGAGCAGTTGATTAATCCCGTCGGATTCTCCATTTTCCCATTCGCAATTCTGAATTCTAAACTCTAAATTCTCATTTTTGAGCCTTTGAAATTTGAATTTCGATATTATTTAGGATTTAGATATTAGTATTTAACGCCGTGCTTGTTTCGGATTTAGATATTAGTATTTGGGTCGTCTTTTGCACGCCGATTCCCAATAATCAATAATCATTTATAAGCGCCTCTACTATTGGCCCGACATGCGCGTTTGAGTCGAAAATCTACAAAAATGTAGGCGGCGTTTTCAACGTAAGTGCTTGTTAAGAAAGGAATAGAAAAATTTTTCCAATTGCCGATTTTTGTTCGGCGCTACCATCGCTTTTGGTCGAAAAATTCCCGAAAAATAGTCATTAGTCAATAGAAAATAGTCAATTGAATCGCCATCGCTTTTGGTCGAAAATTGACAAATATTTTGCCTATCTTAACGCGATTTTATGCTCGTTGGCTGAACCACTTTTTTCAAAAAATACGTAGCCGCCACAATTGACGAACAGAGTTGATTTGTGCATAATTAAGGGAACTTCTCTTTATCCGGAAAATAAGCTTTTTGGAGGAGAAACTCCATGTGGCTTGCAATCAGCGGTATCTGGTCGAAATAAGGTTAATCCGCTAAAGGTGCGCATAGGATGTGGCGTGAAAATATTAACAAGCTATGAGAGGATGGTAAGATGAAAAAGACAATTTCACTTTTATTGGTTTTGGCATTAGGTTTAGCTGCCGATGTCGCTAACGCAGATTTTACCTTCGGAGATATGGAGCCACTTCCTGAGCCGATAAATACGCCCGGTATTATTTCAGGAGATTTCACAATGACCGCCGATGGATTGGAGGCATACTTCGTGTCCATAAACCGGCCCGGGGGCTATGGCAGAGAGGACATCTGGGTCTGCCGGCGCCAGTCGACGGAAGATGGTTGGGGTCCGGCGGTGAATCTCGGTCCAAATGTAAACACCTCAGCATGTGAAAGCCAGCCCTGCATTTCGGCTGATGGCATGGAACTAACTCGTCTATCACAGATCCTGGGAAGAAGGTGTTGAGCCTTTAGAAACCTTTTCCATTCAAGTAGTAGTAGTACCCTAATCCGGCCGAGCACTGATCCCATAGGAAATCGAGGGCCTGGCACAGTAGGATAATAAATGAAAGAAGATGCGAAACGGAATTCCCTGGTTGTTATTTCGAGCCCATCTGCATGGCAGGCAGGATGGTTTTAACTTTTGCGCGGGTTTTCCTGGTTCAGGGCTGAGCGGATGATTTGTGCTCGCAGGGCGTCACGGTGTGTGGGGTCCAGCGGCTTTCCGTAGTTTAGCTGCAGGTGGGCCGGCAGTGTCAGCATGAAAAGCCGGTTTATCGTGGCGATGGAAAGCGCAGAGGCCTTGTCCGGGTCGTCGCCTGCGCCGCAGAGCGCTCTAAGCTTTTCTATCGCGGGCGTTGAAGCACCCATGTGCTCGCGCATGTTGATACCCAATCGCAGGTGGCTCAGCAGGAACAATGCCTCCTGCGAGCTGATCAGATGGGCGTTCTGCAGCAGTGCCATCGCGCGGGAGATTTTGTCGTCGAGGACGTCAGACTGCTTGCTGAGCAGTTGCGACCTGGCGGCATTTTCGTATTCGATGATTTCGGGGATGATGGTCTTCTCGAATCGCGAGACGACATCCGACTCCGATATGCCGAGCGTCGCCTGGTTGGACAATTGATAAAGGTCGCTGGCCGCCTCGGTCCCTTCGCCGAAAAGCCCGCGCACGGCGAGATTCATATCCCTGGCGGCGTTGAAAAACTTTTCGATCTGGCCGGTTATTTTCAAAGCCGGCAGATGAAGCATTACCGAGACCCTGATTCCGGTGCCCACGTTCGTCGGGCAGGCCGTGAGGTACCCATAACGAGGGCTGAAGGCGAAATCGACCTTCTCTTCTATCATATCGTCAATGCGGTTTATCTGCTGTGCACATTGGGAGATCTGGCAGCCCGCTTTCAGCACCTGGATTCGCAGATGGTCCTCTTCGTTAATCATCGCGGTGAAGAATTCCCGCTCTGCGATTACGACACCTCGCGGGCCTTTGCCGAAGGCGTGGTGCCGGCTGATAAGATGCCGTTCCACGAGGAAATGTTTGTTAAGAGTCGGGGCTTTATCCACGCTGACATAGAAAACTTTATCGCCAAGGTCGAGCGACATCATCACGTCTCTGAGCTTATCGAGTATTTCAGATTTTTCGTTATTCGAGCAGCGGCTCAGGAATTTGTGGCCGGCCAGATTCCTGGCCAGGCGGATCCGTGAGGATATTACTACATCGGCCAACGGCCCGGAGCCGTCAAACCACTCGTTTATATCATTGCTTATGTCGGTCAGTTTCATGTTCGTTTTGCGTATCGTCTTTACCGTAGTTACTTTTCGCTTTGTTTTATCTTGTCCCGTAATTCGGCGGCCAGCTCGTAATCCTCGCTTTGCACCGCCGTCTCTAATTGCTGACGCAGGTTCAGCAGCTCCATCTGCTTTTTTGTGTCCCGGGGCGTCGTCAAAGGGATTTTGCCGCAGTGAGTTGTCTTGCCATCGTGCGCTTTTTCGATAAGGGCGAGAAGTGTTTTCTCAAAAACCTCGTAATCTCGTGGACAGCCAAGAACTCCTTCCTTGCGGAATTGTGCCAGAGTAAAGCCGCAGTTCGGACAGGCAAGCTTCTGCTCCGAAGGGCCGGAAAGCTCATCATCCGACGGCTGGACAGCCAGCAGATTGCTGAGCAGCTCGTTGATCGGGATATGACTCTTGACCGCGATGTCCTGCTCGATAGCACATTGCTCACAGATGTGCATTTCCGTGCGCACTCCATCGGCGATCTCCGTCAGGTGAATCGTCGCATCGTTTTTGTTACAAATCTGACACTGCATAACCAATTTGCCTTTTGAACATCTGCCTCTTCATTCACGCTGTTGAAAGCATCCGTTCTGAGTGGATCAATCTCCACCTTCCATTATTATAACAATAATAGAATATCGCACAATAAGTATCAAGGTGAAAACGCCGAAATCCAGCAAAAATAATCGACAAATTCCGAGGTCCACTCAAGAGCGAATTTTCTATTCGTGGAACTTTGCCGAGCAGCCCGGCTCCTCCCCAACCCGGATACTTAGCAGTTTTACGCTTTCGGGCAGCTCTATTAGCAGTTTCTCATAGATATATTTCGCTACGTTCTCGGCCGATGGATTATTCTGCTGAAAATAGCTGATGCTCTCCAACGCCGTATTATTGAAGCCGGCAACCGTTTTATCTATCATTGCCTGAAGTGCCTGGAAGTTCATCACAACTCCCATATTATTCAGCCTTTCACTGCTGAGACTGGCGGTTACCACCCAGTCATGATTGTGAACGGGCTCCTTTGAGCCGTCCGGCAAGGTCAACTGGTGCGAAGCCCGAAAGTGTCTTTCTACACTGATTGTAAACATGTTTGGTACAAATCCGAATATCGAATATCCCGCATGATTCTACTTCTTAAGACGCTTTTTCAAACGCTTCTGGATACTTTTCGGAATCAAATTTGACAGATCTCCGCCCAGCGTAGCAATCTCGCGAATCAAGGTCGAGCTGGTGAAGCCGTACTGTTCGCTGGTCATAATAAAGACTGTTTCTATGCCGGCTACGGCCCGGTTGGTCATGGCAAGCTGGAATTCATATTGAACGTCGGTAAGGCTTCGCAGGCCGCGCAGGATTACATCCGCCTTCTTCCGGGCGGCATATTCGACCGTCAATCCTTCGAAACTTTCCACTGAAACGCCCGGCATCTTCTGCTGGTCGATCAGCTCCGTGATCATCTCCACGCGTTCTTCGGGCGTGAAAAGCTGGTTTTTGACCGGGCTTCGCCCAACCGCGATGATAAGCTCATCGAACAGCTTCATGCCCCGATTGATAACATCCAGATGCCCGTTCGTAATCGGATCAAACGAGCCCGGAAAAATCGCTCTGACATATTTCTTATTCATTCCTGCACCTTTTAAAAAACAGGTAGTTATTATAGCTAAACCACGCCGTATGTCAAATATAGCAGGCAATTCTGTTGTTACAAAGCATTAAAAAATTAGCGGGTAGCGGTGAGGTAGGGCTTGTCCCGCCATTTTTATCTTGTTATGTTAAATTTGTTTTTTTGCTCGCTCAGATTCGAATATGTTTAATTGAATTTATCTTTTATCCAAAG
>Ga0307378_10000299_pt1 | contig 92128 bp, 148 predicted proteins | sample UN1MG_FD_202238 | JGI IMG/M metagenome (GOLD analysis project Ga0307378, IMG submission 202238) | Soil microbial communities from Risofladan, Vaasa, Finland - UN-1 | ecosystem: Environmental > Terrestrial > Soil > Coastal area > Acid sulfate soil | place: Finland: Risofladan, Vaasa | collected... | reverse complement strand
TGAAATTTAATGGGAATGAGAAGAATGGAGAATATAGCATGATCAACACATTCATTAAACCTTGGAACACTATTAAAATAAAGAAATCTAAAGTATTTATATATTGTAGAGTGCGGGATAATTTTCTTGATTGTTTTGTTTTTGAATTAGTCCGTTGGCAAAGAATCACCCATTATATTAAGACATTCACTATACAAGTATTAAAATTAGTCAGGATGGGATATTGGGCTGGATTTTGCTCTCAAGGACGTGGATTGACGTGGGATAGAAAATCGAGATATGGAGAGAAGTAAAATGGAATTTATACTTTTTATAATTATTTGTTTATTAATAAGCATTGATTATATTTTAAAGAAATAAAAGGGAAAATAATATGAAAAATACATTAAAAATTTTAGGCACTATCGCAATATCAGTAGCATTTATGTATTGTTTAAAAGTTATTGGGTTCTGTGGAAGTTGTTTAGCACTGATTCCAGTCATGTTAGGAATAGTAAAAATTTGGAATATAAAGATAGACTGGTAGATTGATAATTTATAAGCCAGATAGTGGGTACTTTTATCCATGCAGAACAGATATATTTGAATTAACTTATGAAAAGGTGAATTAACTTATGAAAAGGTGAATTGAAAATGGATGATAAATTCTATATTCAGGATTGCAGAAATTATGTTGGCAACTCGATGCTGTGGTGGAAGCACGGCAATTGCGGTTATGTCTGCGATATTAGAGAGGCCAAGGTATTTACAAAAGCAGGTGCAGAAAGAATTTGTAAGCGTGCTGCACATTTTAAGATGTGGCTTAAAGAGTTTATCGACGCTCGTATTGAACATCATATCAGCAGAGAAAATATGCGAGTAATTGAAAATGGAAAAGTAATAAAAGGGTTTAAATCATGAATGTAAGAATGAAAGACAATCCAAGTCTTGTATTTTACTCAGGCCAATTTAATACTCATGCACTTGGTGAAGTTAAAGGATGTCATGATGATTTTGGAGTCGATTTATTTTTTATAAGAGAATTAGATGTATACATCAGAGCAAAAATATTTAATGGATTTTGCACCATTGCTGTTGGATGGAAAGATATGAGTCAAGCATTTAAAGACCATGATATTATAATTGATAATTATAATACATGTTTCTTTGAGCCAAAAAATAAAGAAGATAAAAAACGAGGATTTACGTTAAACTAAGATTTTCATTCTCTTCCCAAGGCGACTGGCTGAGATAACAGGAGTAAGCAACTCAGCCAGTTCGCCTAATTTTGAGATTAAATAAAATATGGAGTTAAAATATGACACCAGAAGAAGAAAAAGCGTATCATGCTAAAGAGGCCATAAGAATAAATGGCGTGCTAAATAATCTTAGTAGTGAGTTTGCTGCTGATGGTATTGTAAAAACAATATTACGAAGCAGAGTAGAGCAAGAAAAGTCAAGAGCTGAGGGGCAAGCAACTACGCCAGTTCGCCTAATTTGAAAGGTTAAACAATGGCAAGATGTATTGATAAAGAAAAGGGCAACTGTAAGTTTTATATTACTGCTGAACAGACTGGTGATGAACCTGGATGTGTAAATGATGGTGATGTCTCGAATCCAGAAGATGATATAAATTGTGTAGAAGCTGGGGATGATATATTAGAAGGGTGAAAGATAATGAAAAAGAAAAGAACATTAAATCAAACATGGACATTATGTCTTCGAATGTGGAAGTGGATTGCAAGCGTATGGGAAACTGATACATATAAAAGATTTTCTGCCCATGATCTTAAAAGAATTTGGCTTAAAAATAATGGATTTGTTAATGAGTGGATATATTCAAATTGTTTCTTTTGTGATTATACTAATGATGGATATGGGTGTGATGATTGCCCAGGACTGATGGTTGATTCTAATTTTCACTGTAGTAATTTAGTTTATAACTATGAGTTTAAACCTGTTGCATTCTATAAAGAACTTTTGCGATTGAATATGATATGAAATGCTGATGAATGTAAAGAGATTAATGCTAAACTAAAGGAGCAGAAAAGATTAGAAAAGAATCGTAGAGCCAGAGAATGTTATGCTAAATTAAAAGCTGTACAGGAAGATTAAGTTTCGAGATTATAATTAATAGTGATAGTCATAGTGAACACTTCCTATGCCAATGAAATTTTAAGGGTTGATAAATGATACTCCTCGACGGATTCATGCAATTGTATAGAGCAAATTATAAGCTACCAGATCTTGTAACAAGAGATGGACGGCTAACAGGGATGGAATATGGCTTTCTAAAAAGTCTCGAAGCCATTAGAAAATTCTTTAACGATGAAATTATAATTTGTTGGGAGGGCAGAAACAATTTTCGTTATAAAATAGACTCTGAATATAAGGCTGACCGTAAGGTAAAGCGTGCTAAAGATGCACATAGTTTTCTAACACCAGAACGTGTAAATGGATTTAAAAAATTAATTTCTATGGTTGCTGATACAGCTTTTAATGATGAACTTGAAGCAGACGATATCATTGCAAGCCTAACTGAAAAATATTGTAAAACTGAACCTGTTATTATTTATTCTGGTGATAATGATTTACTTCAACTCGTTAGGGGGAAACCATTTCGTGTTATACAAGTCAAAAATTTCGCGTGGAGAAAACAACCATGGACTATTTCACATGTAAAGGAAAAATATCATGGGCTAATGCCAAATCAATTAGCAATTTATTATGCCTTTGTTGGAGGACACGATAATATAAAAGGTGCTAATAGAGTTCGCTGTAATTTAATTGCATCTGCGATAATTAATGGTTATAAGCCAAATGAAATATCAAACTATGAACTATTCTCTACTAAAGAAGTATTTGCATTAGAAGAACATTATAATTCTGGAAAATTTGATCGCAACCTTAAATTAGTGACGCTAAATACCACAAAAGATATTGTCGTCAATAAGAAAAATTGGCAACCTGATAAGATAAAAGAGTGGTTAGAAAGAATGGAAATTCAGTCGTTAAATCTTTGTAAAGAATGCGGTGGAACAGAGGCTGTTATAAGAGAAGACGAGGATTTTTAATGAAAGATGAACCACAAAAGAAGTTAAGCCGTAAAGAAGTAAAAGATCAGCTTGAAGCTTTGGTAGAATTATTTCAAAAGGTACCTAAGTTAAAACCTAAGCAATTAACAGATAATGTCAATGTAAAACATACAACAAAAAATAAAGATTCATTACAAGAAACAATAAGCTATTTACGAGTTTGTATAAAATATAGCTTGCTTGATATTGAATCACTTGGACGTGAAGTAGATTATCTTAAAAAATTATTAGCAGAAAATGATATTAGTTAAACAGATAGATTAATGGAGTGGCTATGAATTATATTTATATTGGATTACTAAGAGGATTATTGGCAGGAATTCCAACATTTGGTTTAGTTGAGGTTCAGCGAGAAAGTACAAACTACCATCGAATTGAGATGGGGCCTGGTGATTTATTCGTAAATGGAGATATGGCAACTAATATTGATGCAATTCAATTTCCAATAGCATTAAATAGTTGGGGAACAATAACTCATTTTGGTATCTTTGATTCGTTGCATGATGGAAATATTTTAGCTACTGGTAAATTAACAGAGCGAGTGTCGGTTAGTGAAGGTATTCAGATATGGTTTGAGCCTAATCGAATGAACATAGAATTAAGTGCATTATTAGATAGGGAGTAAAATGCCTAAGATAACAACAGAAGAAGTTGTACAATTAGTTTTAAAAGAACTTACACGAGCACAGGAAAAGTTTAACAGTTTCCATAATCCACACGAAGGCTTAGGTGTTGTTCTCGAAGAGTTTGAAGAATTTAAAGATGAAATAAAAGCGAATAATATCCTAAATGCATGTCAAGAAGCTGCTGAACTCGCTGCAATGGGGATTCGTTTTATTTTAGACTTGCGTGATAATACCGTATTAGAAGACGCACGAAAGAAATGCGAAAAAACTGGTAATCATGAAGACTTACAAAAATATTTAAAATTAAGAAGGGAGATGTTATAAAACGGAAAATCGTAATATACAGGATAATTTGTCTTAAAAATAACAAATCGTATATAGGTCAAACTTGCCAAAGAATTAGAGCCAGAATTAGTAGGCATATTAGCTCTGGTAATCTTATTGGGAGAGCTTTTCGTAAATATGATATGAGTGATTTTAAATTAGAACTTCTTTGGGAAGCTATTAGTAAAAATGAAGCAGATATTGTTGAAAAAGCAGCGATTCTTTCTTATAGAAGCAAACACCCTAACGGCTATAATCTTGCCGATGGTGGCGGAGGAGTTTTAGGGCTTAAAAGTGCTTTAGGGCATAAAGTTTCTGAAGATGTAAGAAAGATTCTTAGTGAGGCTAATCTTGGGAATAAAAATGCATCAGGTAAACGTACAGGACAAGCGTTAAAAAATATGCAAGAAGCTGTTATCGACCATTCTAAATTAATTGAACGCAATAATGAAAATAATCCAATGAAGGATGCTAAAACAGTATTGAAATGGAGAATTTCAAGATTAAAAACTTCTATTAAAAGGGAGGAATAAAAATGAGTCCTTGTTATGAATATAAGTGTTCATCTTGCAATGCAAAGTTAGAAATCGTTCATAGTATAAAAGATAGCCCAAGAAAAAAATGTCCAAAATGTAAACGAAGAAAATTACAGTTGCTTCCAAGCAGAAATGTAAGTGTTATTTTCAAAGGAGATGGTTTTTATCGAAGCATTGCTTACATAAATCAAAAAGCAAAAGAAGGTAATGGCGGCGGTATTCATGATGGCGAGCCTGGAAGTATTAGCAGAGGAGATGGTGAATAATTAAAATAAATAAATTAAAACTCGGAAATTAAAATTAAAAGGAGAATTAAAGATGGCCAAGACTTTAACAACAAAACAAAAAGCAGAGTTAAGAAATAAAATTCGTCAAGAAATCAAAGCAGGAACATTTATTAAACGCACTTTTTGTGCCAGAAATAAAGTATCAGATCGTACAATAGAAAGATTGATAGAACGTAACTCAAGTTTAAAGAAAACGTATGAAGAATATCGAAAATGTATGGATACTGCTAAAAAATGCCCAGATAAATCAAAATCCAAAGCCAAAGCATATCAAGGCGAAGAAGTCATAAAAGATTTCAAAGAAACGACAGGCGTCGTAACAACACGGTCGTTAGATATAAAGACAGTTGAAGAATTATTAAAAATATCAGAAGTTGACATGGATGTCTGGGAAGTAGAACGTTCAGTTATAAATTCTTGGGAAGTAACTGTAGGTGGTATAAAGACTGGCACTGGGCAATGCGAAACTTTTACAAATTACCAAGTAAAGGTTTGGCTTAAACGTGTATCTCCAGCAGTAGATGCACTTAATACTTTATATGAAAAAATAAAAGCTGCTTCACCGATTGTGCCTGTTATAAAAAGATGTAAATTAAAAGATGCTGATGGAAATTCAATAAACAGAAGTAGAGAACTTGAAATTTCACTCTTCGATTTACATTTAGGGCTTAGGTGTTATAAGCCAGCAGCGGATATAAACTGGACTCCAGATGAAGCTGAAATAATGACCGTAGAAATATTAGATGAATTAATTAGGCTGACTAAAGTTCATGGACCATTTGAGAGAATAGTATTTGCAATTGGGAATGATTTCTTGCATACTGATACTCCATTTGGTACGACTACTGCTGGAACTCCACAGCCAGAAGGGGATGCATGGAAAAATACATTCCTTCGTGGAGAATTATTAGGTTTAGCACTTGTAGATAAAATGTTACAAGTTGCTCCTGTAAAAGTAATATCAGTTCCAGGAAACCATGCTCATTCTTCTGAAGTGGCTCTTGGTAGAATCCTTAATGCATACTATCACAGTAATGAAAACTTTACTATGGATGCCAGCATGTCTCCATTTAAATTCCACAATTTTGGTGTAAATTTAATTGGATTTGAACATGGCCATAGTATTAAGCAACAAGTTCGTCTCGCTGCATTAATGGCTAATGAAAATCGCTTAAATGGCGTGTGGGAAAACGCTCGGTACTGTGAATTTCATTGTGGCGACCAACATCGAAAAGGTTCTGGTAAGCCGCACATGTTTGAAGAACAAGGAGTGAGTATAGAGTTTTTGCCAGGATTAACCCCGCCAAATGAATGGCATAGAATTCATAGTTATAATTGGCAAAAACGAGCTGGATTAGCTTTCATTTGGGATAAGACTGCCGGCCCCATCGCTCGTTTCCAAGTTAATATCGACAATTACTCTGGAAAAATAATGGGGTAAATTAAAATAAATCATGGCCGAGTGGCGGAATTGGCAGACGCATTGGATTTAAGATCCAATATCTTTATAGGTGTGTGAGTTCGACTCTCACCTCGGCCATTAAATTGGTTATAAAGATTTAATTAAAGAACACAGTGATTTGATAAATGATGCTTATAAGGAATAACTAATGGCTAAAATGAGAAAATTCAAGACAGGTGCAATTAGGGATACAGACGAAGGCAAAATAAATTATGCAAGAGGATTAAGTCCAATTGTAATTCAACGCTATGGTGAGTTTATGTTAAAACATAATGCTCAAGTAGATGGCGGGCACAGAGATGAAGGTAATTGGAAGAAAGGATTCACAAAACAAACATATATGGAATCTAAATTTAGGCACTTTGTGGCTACTTGGTTAATTAATGATGGGTTTTTATTTGATATAGATAGAGAAGAATTTATTGAATCACTTTGTGCTGAGTTGTTTAATACAATGGGTATGATGCATGTACTGTTACTTGAACAAAGAACAGCGAAAGCCAAAAAAGTTAAGAAAACAAAACCAAATAAATAAGAAAAATAAAATTAAATCAAAGGATTAAAATGAGACCAGAGCCAAAAAGAAAAATTGCGTATATAGCTGGTGCATTAAATGCTGATGCGAATCAATATTGTAAAAATATTCATGCAATGAATGTCTGGGCTGAAAAAATTCGTAAGTTAGGTTATGCTATTTTCGTTCCTGGAAATGATTTATTGTTGTCTGTTATTGATGGTAAATTGAATTACGGTGATGTTTTCGACAACAGCCAACCATTTTTACAAGTCGCTCATATAATGTTTGTTGTCCCAGGATGGGAAGAGAGCAAAGGAACTGCTAAAGAATTAATAACAGCTAAAAAATATGGTGTTCCGATTTATTATGGTGAGGAAGGATATCAAGAATTAAAAGAACAGAATGTATAAGCCAAATTAATAAATTATTTAAGAGGAGAATAAATGACTACAATAATAGCAATGCTGACAATTTTATTTCTGTCTTTTGTGCAAAATATAAGTTTCAGCATAGTAAGTAGAAGCAGAAATAGGAACAACATGAAGTATCATCTTATTGCTGCTTTCTTCAGTAATACTATATGGTTTATCACCTTTCGGCAATTGGTAAAAGCCGATATGACCTTCTTATTCTTTGTTCCATATTGTCTTGGAACGATGTTAGGCTCTGTGTTTGGTGTCAAGATTTCAATGTGGATAGAATCTAAACTTGGTGCTGCTGCTGATGGACATTTAGTTACGAAAAAAGATTCTGGGCTTACAACTGAAGACATGGTTGCATATTTTGATTATATTGATTATCCAACTGTTTTACTTTTGTCAGGAAATTCCATTGAGCCACAGACACGGCACCTAAAACTAAGAGAATGGCTCGAAGCCGGTAAACCAAAATCGGGAGTGCATGATGATAATTTATAACGTATTAATTAAAGATAGGCATTGTGATCCAGAAATTAGTAATTTTACTGATTTAGTTGCCGCGTTTAACTTCGCGAGACAAAATGCTCAAGAATATTATAGTAATTATGATGGTTTAAAAGAAGAAATTTACAATCCTGAGATGGATTATGGTTGGCTATTAATGATTGAGACTTCATGCGAAGGTGATTATATAAGAGTTTCACAAGGGGAATTAAAATGAAAAAATTATCAGAATTTTTAGCCGAGTTTCTATTTGATGAAAGCACCAGTAGTCTTGACGCTCGTAGTGAAGAATTAAAGCAACTGGCTTCCAATATTAAACTTGGAATTGAAAATTACCAACAACACTTACACGATGATGTCCCAAAGACAGTTCAATGGGCTATGATTGAAAAACAGTTAATAACTGCACTTGAACACATGGAGTTTCCTAATAAAAGTAAAAAGGAAAGAGAGTCGTGTGACCATCATTGGGTTGAGCGTCTTGATGGTTGGGATGGACAATGTGGTGCTGCTATTTGCGATAAGTGTGGATTATATGGTTGTTTGTGCGACGCAAAATGGAGAAAAATGACTGATGAAGAAAAGAAAGAATTTCATAGCAATGGAATAAATGGTAGTAAACACAAACTTGAGAAATTAATAAAAATGCGAAATGATACTACTGGAGATGGCTTACCATATAAAATTGGGCGACTTGGAATTGGAACTAAAACAGACCCTATTACATATCTATTTTATTGCCCAAGAATCGGAGAATTTATTGAGAAATACGGAAATACAATTGATGCTACAAAATGTGATTTTAAAGTTGGTACTATAAAAAGTTGTAATAAAATTTGTCGAATACGTATTCAACGTAACTCTGCGTTAGAACTAATTATTAAATTAAACTATTAATAAGGAGAATTAAAATGCCATATATTACACAAAAAGAAAGAGATGAATTAGACCCACTTATAAATAAATTATGGGAATTATGTGGTCAATTTCGCGTTCGCGGAAGAATAAATTACTGCTGCACAAGACTGATACATCTTTGGTGCATTGAACAAATGCGAAAAATAAAATCATTAACCAAAAAGTATGATATCGTTAATGACGCACACGGGATTCTGAATTGCATAGCAGATGAATTTTATAATGCAGTCGTAGTTCCATATGAGAAATTGAAACGTGAAGAGAATGGATCTGTGTCTCAGTTAGATGCTCGTGCTAACGGAAAGGCTGAGGATTTATATCGATGCAAATGTGGTAAGATATTTAAAGCTTCTGAATTTGTAGAACGTAGTGATTATTGTCTATGTCCACATTGTTCATCTGAAGACTATGAACTTATAAATAATGAAAGTGCTGTATAATGGCTTTATTTTCGATTATATACTAATTTGAGCTAATAAGCAAATCAACTAAATACAGCTATTGCTGGCTGCAAACGAGGCTGCTGGAGGCCCATACACGAGCGATCTCTGGATATGCGAGTAATTATAGCCTTGGTGAAATAGCTAAAAATAGCTAATTAGAAGGATTAAAATGAAAACTGAATATAAATATATTCGCTTTGAAGACAAGACTGAGCAATACTCTAAACGAACAACTCAAGTCTGGTGGATTATTAGTAAAAGAGGCGAAGGGCTTATTGGAGAAATAAAATGGTTTGGGAGACGGAGACAATATTGTTTTTATCCAAACGAAAAAACTATTTTTAATAGTGGATGTTTAAGTGATATTATTGATTTCTTGAATCAATTAAAAGAAGAACGTAAAAAGAAAGTGGAGAATCATAATGCCAAAAGAAAAGAGAGATAAAGTATTTGTTTGGCCATCATGGATTTCGAAGTTGGTTGCCGGTGAAGACCATTGTTTTTGGAAGTATTGGTTTAAATGCCATTTTACTTACGACAAATTATCTGGTGATTTTAACTTGGCTAAATGGAATATAGCCCATACACAATTATTGCGGAGCCGTGTGGATGCATTAGAGCGTCTTGGATTTACTGTTTTTATCGAAGATCAAAATTCTTTTAGGCTTGAAATAAAAGCAGGCAATTATATACATCATGAGCCTAAATATTATGGGGAATTGATTCTTAAATTAAAAAATGATATAATTATTTCAGGAAAAGCTGACATCGTCGCTATTGGCGAGGATGAAGATGAACATATATCTGGAAAAATGCATCCAATTGCATTGGTTGAGGATTGCAAGACTGGAAGTTGCAAGACCAGTGACCACGTTCAGGTGGCCCTTTATATGATGCTATTGCCAAAAGCAATAGAAAAATATAAAGAATTGAAATTTAATGGTTGCATCGTATATAAAAATGGAGTTCCTAACGTTGATATTCCAGCATGTGCGGCAGATGATGAGAGTTTAAAGCAAGCCATCTGGGATGTGATTAAAAAAATTGTTGGTGATGAAGTCGATTGTCGAAAAGTTCCAAGTCAAAAAGAATGTAATTGGTGCGACGTTCCTAAAACTGAATGCAATATGAGGGCGGGATAATGTGGCAAGATAATATAAATGGATTATTCGAACTCTGTGGTGGAATATTTGTTATGCTACATTGTTTAAAACTCCACAAAGATAAGAAGGTTAGAGGTGTTAGTTTTATAGCTACTGGTTATTTTACTTTGTGGGGATTTTGGAACATGTATTATTATCCATTCTTGAGACAATGGGCAAGTTTAATTGGTGGTTTACTTATTGTTATTATGAATGTAATATGGGTTATGATGATGGTTCATTACATTATGAAAGAGAAGAGAAAAATTAAACAGATTAAATAAAAACATTTAAAAATATTGTGAAACTGGAGTATTTGAAATGACAAAAGATAATGATACTAAATTAAAAATAAACGATCTTGTCGAGGTAATAGGATGGGACGATAACATAAGACGTGATTGGATTGTTGTAGATTTAGCCAGTAATGGTGGCACAGCTATTATTATGAATATATTTAGCAGAGAACAAACTACTATTTTAGTTTCAAAGCTTAAACATCAAAATAAAGATGAAGATAAATAACATGAGTGAAAAAATTGTTATAACTTGGTGTAATGGAAAGCCTGCTGGCATTTGGTGCAATGACGTTGTTATATGGGAGACGAAAGATGTAATTGTTGAAACAAATCTTTTATCGACTACCGTTGTACTGCCTGCTGTTGCTGCAGTACAATTTTTAACTATTTTTGTAAATGGAGTGATTGCAAATCGCTCAATCGAACTTTTATTTGCAATACAAATGAAGATAACAGAACTTAAAGAAATAGAAGAAAGAAATAAGCAATTAGATCTTGAGATAGGAGACTGGTAATGGCTGGTATGGTATATGATTCCTTGAATATTGAATTAGAAAAAATGAATAAGATATGGTTTGAATGTAATAAGCATTTGACTAACGAAGAGATGCTCGAAGCAGGTTTAATAGATGAATGTGATTTAATTTGGGTTAATAAATTAAGGAGCCAAAATGAGATTTCCATGGGATAAATATGAACCTTATAATGTCAATCGGCGACCGACGCTGCAAATTTACATTACTAATAAATGCAACTTGCAATGTAAAGGGTGTTTTGCAATAAGAGCAATGAATGAAACTGATGATGCCTATATGTCAATGTCAGAATATAAATTGGCAATTGCTGAAACAAGAAGTAAAGGTGCAAGACAAATAAATATACTCGGTGGCGAGCCGTTGCTGCATAGACAAATCAATCAAATGTGCAACCATAATTTTGACAAAGGTTTGAAGACTACAATATACACAAATGGATTGTATCTTGGTCAATATGTTCCAAAAGATTTTCACGGTGCCAAAATTCGTGTCTCTGTAGATTGTCTTTCCGATGGAGACAAACCGTTCGAATCACTACGCCGTCCTGTCAGTGCCTATCTAAGACTAAACGGGGAAGTTGATATAAATTTTATGATCGGCGGGAACACAACTCTTAGTGAACTAAAAAGAGTTGCAGACGAAGCTGAGGGTATAGGCTGCAAAACGTTCTTCATTTCCAGTTATAGGTATCTGGATAATAATGCTGACTTTTTTAAGAATGAAATGGATTTAATAACCTCTGGGTCAATGAACGTAATAGATTACAAGGAGCTTGTGCATGCTTTTCTATGGAGATATACTGGTAATATGGAAATTCATATAAGTAAACGTGGTGTCTTCGAAAGTGTCATCAATGATATTGTTTCTGGTAATTGTAGTAATAGAAAATGCAACTTTGCCAATTATTTCATCGGCGGAAAAATAATTCAATGTCCTTATGATGTTGTAAACTTAAAATACGCAAAAGATTACGAATTTGGACAAAGATATTGCCAGCATAATTCAACGTGTCTTATGAGTAAGATTATTGTACAGAAAATTAAAGTTAAGAGGAGAACTGATGGCTAATTGTTATGTCGCATTATTTAATAAAGATGGTGAAGTTAAAAAATCTGATTACGCACGTGCTATTGTAAAGCAATGGACTTTTAACAAAAATTATAGTATATCTAATAGTAATCTTGTCGTTTTTAATACAGTTCAGTCAGACTGGGGAAAGATCACTCATTTTGCTTTATGTAGTGAACGTGTAGGCGGCAGACAATATGCTAAACGTAATATTAAGCGTTATAAACCTATGCCTATTATTGAAATTGGTTATTCATACTCTTTTCCAATAGGCGAATTAAAAATAATATTTGAAGGTGATATGGTTTAAAATGGATAAAATACCTAAAAGCAAATCATTTCTTAAAGTACAAGCTCATTGTGGTGAGTGTCGCTATTGTATTTATGATAGCTTTCCAAGATGCTATGTTTGCATGAGAGATATAAAAGAAATAATAGGGTTACAAACTTTTGCTTGTAAACATTTTCATTATAAGCAAGCAGATATGAATCCAAATTGGAAAAATGAATTTATTTATACAGATGAGAGGACGTGGTAAAATATGATTTGGGGAACTACTTACAAAGAAGATAATAAATGTAATAATTCTTTAAAGAAATGGTTTGCTTGGTATCCAGTAATTCTTGATGATGGACGTACAGCATGGTTGTGTTGGCTGTGGTGCAATAGAACCCCATGTGCTGATGGTTGTAACAAGGCTTATAATTTAGTGGAGAAATAATAATGGGAAATGTAAATTTTTCAAGTGCAAAACCAGAACATAAAATTACAGATGCTGCTGAAGTTATAGTTGAAGCGATTGAACAAGAAGTAGATACTATTGATAAACTCGAAATAATTAAGAATGTAGTTGGCAAATGGTATCAGCCATATTGTAGGAAGTGTCCTTATTTTGTTAATGAAGATGAACATCTAAAGATGCTTCTTTGTGTGCGACCTTTTGGTGAAAAATGTCTGGCTGAAAATATTCTCGTTGCTGGAGTGATAGTCGCTGATGCTCATAACGACTACATGAGAAAACAATATGAAGATAACAATGGGCCTACTGCGATAAAACAACCTACGCCTGTGGATGAAATGTCTAATGAATTAACCAAAAAGCGCATGGCTAAAATACATAAGAGTCGGAGGCGATAATGGAAGGTGCAAGTCAAGATGCAATGGACCGTTTTCGTAGAGCAGTACAAATTTTAAATGATGCCAAATTAGATTTTGATCCACCAATTGAGTGGGCTCCAGAATCTGATTTAGAGCTTAATGAAGATGAAATTCACTAAGAGGTAATAATGAAACATAAAAATGATTGCGATTGTGTTAATTGTGTCGCTAAGGAAAGCCCAATTCAAGAAATTTGGATTAAGAACGCGACAGCAGAAGAAATATCAACCATCGAGGTTCTTGATTGGTTAGAAGGCTACGGACAAGTTATGTCTTTAGCTGAACAGATATTTATTAGAAGATATGGCCTTATTCTAATAAAGTTGCGAGACGATCCACAATGGGACGGAACAGATGCTGCACATCCTGCGTGGTGGCGTGGTGAGAAGTATGGAGCTTGGGAAGCTACAAGATTAATTGCAGACGTTCTATCTGGCAAAAATAAATGTACTGGTAGAATGAATGAACAAATAGAGATTGTGCGTGATAGTGTTTTTAAGTTGAAACAAGAACGTGATGAACTCAAAGAAATTGCTGCTGGTGCAATTAAAGAAGCAGTTGATTTAGAAAATCGTAAATTGAAGATAGAAGAAGAAATAGAGATTGTGCGTGATAGTGTTTTTAAGCTGAAACAAGTACGTGATGAACTCGCACATAATGAAGAGAATCTATTAAATCTAATTAATAATTTAAATGGTTCTAATCAGAGATTTCAAAAACAAGTTGAAAAATTAACTAAAGAATGGGAAGTTGCTTGGGACAGAAATCATGATTTAGAGAATGAGAGTGGAAAATACTTTGAGCAGATTGAGCAACTTGAAACTAAACTCAAAGATGCAGAAGAAAGGTGTAATGCACTACAAGCTAAACTCGAAAATGCTGAAGTAATGACAGCGTATTCATATTATGTTGGCACTGAATTAACTTGTGAACGAGTTCCGGATAAATACTCTAAATGGTTGTCGGAGAGAAACAAATCTATTGGCCAGCAGTATAAAGTAATAACAACGCTTGATAATTTAACATGTGACAATTGTGTAGCCATGGATGGTAAGATTATTAGAGATGTCGCTGCAGTATTTCACATGTGCACTAATGACGAATGTCGATGCGTTGTGGAGCCACATCTGGCTGAATGTGGAGTTATTAAAAATCCAAAAGGTAGTTCAATGCCTGACTATGAATTTAGAACTGAAATTAAAAAACAAGCAACAGACGCTGAGAATTAATATCGATATTGAAAAGAGAAGAAGATAATGGTCATAATATTTGATTTATTAAAAGTTGCTATGCTGATAGTTTTGTGGCTGCTCGCCGATCGATTTGCTAAAATAGGTTGGAAGATGCTATTAACTCAGTGGAGAAGAGTGCTAAGAGCGTTTTTATTTTTAATACTTACGTTGGTGTTTATTGCGTTAATGCATTATACGCAAATACTTAATTAAAGAATTGGATGTATTATGATTAAATATATAATAGGCTTAGTTGTAATCTTTGTGCTTATTCGTGGATTGTGGATAGAACGAAGATACAAGTTAAAACAAAAAGTGGAATGTCCAAGAGGGCCTTGTAGGTTATGTGAACTTGGCGACTATGGCCATAATTGTCCTTTTATAACATACGATGGATACAAAAATAGAACTTGTAAGGAAGATGAATAATGAATGGTATAATTAAGAGATGGTTAAAGAAAGACTTCTGGACAATATGGGACACGACCGACAAGATTCTTTGTTGGCTTGGGATGCATCACTGGTATACAGCATATTTTTTAGATAGAAATGTTGCATGGCCACGATTTAAAATAGACTGGGGAGTTCGAACATGCCATAGAAGTGGATGTACAGCAAGACAAACAATTAAAAGATCTGTGTATAATAGTGACACAGGTTGTTATGATAATAAAATAAGATGGGAAAATAATAGGAGATAAGATGAAAATAACATCGTTTACTGGTAAATATGAATTCTTGAGTAATTTTTATCGGCTTGATATGTTGTATGATAAAAGAATCTGGCCGTCTGTCGAGCATGCTTTTCAAGCTATGAAAAGCATTAATCCTATTGTTCAAGAACGCATACGAACAACGCAATCTTGTAAAGAGGCTAAAAGAAGAGGACGCAGTGTCTTATTGCGTAAAGACTGGGAGCAGATAAAAGTTAGCATAATGTCTGATATTCTATATGTTAAATTTCAAAATCCAGATTTACGTAAAATGTTGATACAAACTTTAACAAAAGAATTAATTGAAGGAAATTATCACCACGATAATTACTGGGGGGTTTGTAATTGTTCAAAATGTAAATACAAAAGTAGGTTGAACATGTTAGGCAAACTCTTAATGATTGTTCGTAAATGTTGTGTTGATGGTGATATTGTAGATATTATGGAAAATCAATTAGCTATACTTGATCATACAGTACATCGTGCTGCTAATAATCAGTATTGTGGTGACTCATCAGATATGCGGAAGTTAGTAAATTAGGCTTGATGGTAAGTTCTGGTTGGAAATTTGGTGTTTGTGACGATGAATATTTCTCTATTACAACATTAGGGAGAAAGGAATTGAATGAAAGAAAATAAACTTAAAAATAAAAGTTCTAAAGAATTTTTCATCCAACGGTGGTATGGCTGTTTTAGCTTATATTCGAGACTTAACAAATGGTTAGGTGCAGATAAACTGGAAGGGTTGTTGACTATAAAAAACTTTCCTTGTTTACATAAGTTAAAAGTTAAAGATATGTCTCAAGATATGATTCGCATTACAGTTGAGATTCTTGAAGAGGATGCAACGATAAAGAAATGTGGGCCTATTTATAAAGGAAGATATTTCAAAAGAAAGAAATTAAATGTCAAGAAATAAGCACAAGACTGCAAATATGAAATTTAATCATTATTATATGGATCTTTTTGGAATTAATTTATATTGGTTCCGAGGAAGCCGTGAGAAATATAATCGATTAGTTAAAGGAGAGTTTGATCAAAAAGCTCCAGATAAAGGGCCATCTGTTAAAGGAACTTTTGAAGTTTATAAAAAAGATGGTATTTGGATTAGTGTGATTTGGCTCAGTAATCATAGTTTTGAGTTACTTGCTCATGAGTGTTTTCATGCAGTCCACTGGTGTCTCCAGGATAGAGGTTTAAATTTAACAGATGCTTCTGAAGAGGCATACGCTTATTTTTTACAAGCGTTAATAAAGGAGATGAAATGAAAAGCAAACATAAATTTCAAAAGAAAATTATAATGTGGTTATATTGGAATTGGATGGAATTTCTTCTTTTTATTGTAACATTTATAATGTTAGTATGTGCTGGTATAATAATTCCAAAAGTTATTAACTGGATGAATATTTAAAAGGTGTAAAATGAAAGAGACAGGTAAAAATGGTTTTCAATCAAAAGTAATAAAACAGTTAGAGAAACAAACTGCGTTTGTTATGAATTTTCATGGTCATAGAATGCAAAAATCTGGATGGCCGGATTTGCAAGTAATTCATCGTAGGTGGAAGGGATTCTTAGAATTGAAATGCGAGAAGTATGAAGCGAGTATATTACAACGTAGCGTTGCTGCAAAGATAGAGTTGAGAAGAACGCCTGTTTATGTTTTAAGGTGTGTTGAATTAGATGGTGGTGGAGTATATAGTTGGTGTGGATATAAATATACGCTTGAAAACTTTCAAGGTGAAGTCATTAAGACGTTTGATGAGTTACGTTCGTTGCTCGATATTCTTGTTGAATTAGAATTAAATAAATGTTATTAAATGTAATTGAGGAGAAAATGAGAAAATGAGAAAATTATTTAGAATATTAATTAACAGCCGTATTTTTGGTAAAAAGAAACAATTAGATAGTTTAATGGCCTCTAATGTTGCTTTGAGCCATGATATGAACGAAAAAGCTGGACTAAAATTAAAAGTTAAACAACTTGAAAGTGCATTAACGAATCTACGCCTTAAAGATGCTGGTGAATGGTACAATCTTACAGAAGAGAATAACTATATGAAAAAAGGGCTTACTTTAGTAAAATGTAGCAATGAAGTCCTTAACCAACAACTTTCCAATATAACTAATAATTTCAATAAATTAGTAAATATAAAATACGACCTCAACAGAAAATATTTGAGATTAAAAGAAGAGTTATTACTTGATTTTGACGAACGAAAATTCATAGGCCTTTGTGATAGAGACGGCAATGATATTCATTCTGGCGATACTATGAGATGTAAAATTGAAACGCGAGGCAATGATGCAGAAGAATTAACTGGCATTATCCAATGGGCTAAATATAAAACTGGATATACTTTACAAACAAAAGATGGACGAACTATCGCAAACTTTAGATGCATTGCTGGTTTTGATGTTGCTAATATTAAAGAGATGCCTGATGGTAGAATCGACGGTGTGATTATGGATACTGAATATTTGAAGAAAGAATTAGATAAATTAAATACTATGAAAAATGAAGATGACATCGAAAAGATGATGACAGAAATAAATGAAGATGATGGGATAGTTTGTGCTCCTTGGCTTGCTCAACCAAAAATTACTTACGATGAATTTAATGAATTATTAAAAGCTGAAGCTATGGGAGAAGAACGACAAAAGTTGGTAGATGAAGATTTTAAGAATAACGGTGGTCTGATGGATTCGAACGTTGATAGAACGATGCTTGATGAGCCGAAAGCTATATGTAATTGCGAAGTTCCTGGAGCAAAATGTCATTCGAATATTGCTTGGAGTGGTGTATGGAATATACCTGCTGTTAAAGAAGTGCTTGATGAAATGGATTTAAATATGAGCATGTCAGATAAATGTGGCTCGTGCTTAAAATTAAGAGAAGCGAACTTATTAAAAGTTCCATCTATAACATTGTTAGCAGATAAAGATTGGGCACCAGAGTATTGTCGGAAGTGTTACCAAGATGAAAGAAAGAAGTACATCGAGTTAAAAAAGGCGTTCGACTATCGACTCTACCTCGATGCTGAATGTGCTATGAAACGAACGCCGATGGGCTATTCTGATTGGATTGCTTGGGTTTATGGTTAAATTAAATTAATATTGAAAGGCTGTTAATATGGGAAAGTATAGTGATATGATAGGAGATGATGAGAGGGTGATGAAATGTTGTAATAAAATAAGGAAGTATAAGATGAAATTAGCAATTGTAGGTGGAAGAGATTTTAATGATATAGATCTTATGGCAGAATATATAGCGATGTTTATGAGATCGAATCAAAACGATGAATTTGCTATTCCTGATGTTGAAATTATATCTGGTGGTGCCAAAGGTGCAGATAGATTAGGTGCTACATTTGCAAGTGTATGGGAACTCACTGAACCGACTATTTTTAAGCCTGATTGGGATGCTCATGGAAAGGCTGCAGGATTTATAAGAAACCAGTTAATAGTTGATGCTTGTGACGTGGTGCTCGCTTTCTGGGATGGTAAATCTCGTGGAACTGAAGACACTATTAATAAGGCTAAGAAAGCTAAGAAGCCGACGTTTATAGTTTATTATGAAACTCCTAAGCCAATTGTTTCAAAACCAATGAAAGGGTTATAAAATGAAACCAATAAAATTTAAAGGTTATAACTGTATATTTGCTAAAGATCAGCCTGAATATATACCATTGCCTGTTAAAAAAATTATAGGGCATAAAGGAGAAATTATTTCTGTTTGGAAACCTACTTTAAAAGAAAGAATTAAAATTTTATTCGGATTCAACATAGGCTTGTCTTTGTTAACTTTTAATGAGCCATTGCAGCCACTTAAAATTTTTATATATAAGAAGGAATATTAAATGAAACATTACGTGTTAGGATTTATATTTAATAGGCATCGCGACGAGGTTTTATTAATTCAAAAGAAACGACCAGAGTGGCAGGCTGGACATTGGAATGGCATAGGTGGAAAAGTTGGCGATAAATTAGGCGGTTTAAGTGAGACGCCTAACGAAGCTATAGTTCGTGAATGTTGCGAAGAAACAAAAATGGACGGTGCTGGTTTTGAACATGTAATAACGATGTTGTGTGATGGTGGAACTGTGTTTATATATCGTGCTTTTTGTAAAGATGCATATATTCCATTTACTCAAGTAGAAGATGAAGTGCTACAAGCGTGGCACGTCGATAGTCTTCCTGAAGAGATGATGGTTAATTGTAAATTGATGATTGAAATTTGTCTGGCAAAGAGTATTAAATTTCCTGTTATTATTCAGAAAGATGGAGTATTATAATTATGAGTAGTTCACTTAAGAGATGGTTTAATGATTTGCAATGGATGCAACAAGGTGTTTTAATTAGTTGTATTAGAAATTGCGATGGCATTCTATCAGAAGGCCCTGCGAAAGTTCTCGTAAGAGGCATTCGCTCTGCTTGCATTAAGTCAGCAATGACAAAAGGCTCGTTTAACGCTCGTCGTCCGAATCCAGAAAATTTAATGAATGCGTGTGTATCGTTTGTTGATGATCATATAGACCACTGCCCGATTCATTTCGTTGCCCATCTTATGCATGCTTCTGAAGTCATTGGATATACGCATCCAGACAAAAACATAGCTGCTATATGGGAGAACATCTACAAAACAATTGTTAATGAATTACATCTTAACGTAGAAACACGAGAGCATTTTTCTGATAGATTAAAAGATGACCCAGCACAAGTCACAAGAGAAAATGCGTATGATGAAATGTGCTACCAATTAAAGAATTACGGTGATAATAATGGTGTAGTTAATGAATAGTTTATAATTGAGAGTATTAAACGATAACGACTTAGATTATATTGGATGATTATGATTAAGCCTGAAGATATTAAACGTTTTGATGCTGTTGTTAAGAAGATACAAGGCAAGGAAGAAAAAGGAGAACATTCCTTTATGGGTTTGTGCCCATGCCATGGGGATGCACGGCTGAGTCTATGGATAAAATTAGAAGATGATGGTAAAATTACACTACATTGCCATGCTGGCTGTGCATGCTCAGATATTTGTGCATCTATCGGAATTAAACTTGCTGATTTATACCCAACACCAAAAATAGTAGCTCTTTTCGATTTCATAAACTTAGACGCCGATCTTCTATTCCAAGAAGTTAAATATGATAAAACAGCACTAAATAGATTTAGAGTTAGGCGTCCAGGTAAAAAGAAAGAGGAATGGATATGGGATGTAAAAGGCATAGGCTTAATTCTCTATAATTTATATGATGTAGCACAAACAAAAGAAAGTGATATTATATTCTTATGTGAAGGTTCTAAAGATGCCCGTAATCTTAAATATAAAGGGCTGACGGCAACTTCAGCACTGTGGAACAACTGGGGAGAAACAGATACAACTCCATTAGATCATAGACCTGTTGTTGTGTTACAAGACAATGACCCAGGTGGCGAAACAAAAGCACTTCTTGCCGCTCATGACAGATATGGCAAAAGCTCAAGTGTAAAAATATTATTATTACCGAATTTGAAAAAAGGCGGAGATGTTACTGATTGGATCGAAGCTGGTGGAACTATAGAACAACTTTTAGAATTAGTGCAAAAATCAGAAGAGTGGTTCCCACTTGCATCCGTTCGACAACAAATAAAAGATGGAAAAGTAACTGGTTTATCATTTGAACATTATGATCCACGTCCTGCATTTGAAGAATGGTATGAGACTTATCATCCACCAGAGGAAGGTCCACTTCATTTTTATGATGGTGATTGGCTTAAAGGCGATATGAAAACACTATTATTTAAAATAGTATCTAAGAATAGGCTATTAAATAGTATGACAGAATTCTTTGGTTTAAGTTTTAATAAGAAATCTAAAGATGGTCAAGAATTATTTAAACCTACACCAAGTCTTACAGAAATGATATTAAAATCTGGAGAATTAAAGATAGATTTAGATATTTTAGAACATCCATCAATGCCAATTTTTAATCCATTCCACATGTCAACAAAATTGCAGCAGTATGAGCCTGCAGATATTGTTTTATTGAAAAGCACAAATTTTTATGTTCCAGAACGCTGCGTATTTCCAAGAAATATGGATGCTTGTATTGCAATGAACGCTTTACCATTCGATTATGATGAAAGTGCAAAATGTCCAAAAATAGATAAAGCATTTGCTAATCAATGGAATAATGATAATGAGTCCATTGACATGCTACTCCAGTTTCTTAATTACTATATGAAAAACACATTTATATATAAATCTGTTCTTTGTATGATTGGTGAATCAGATTCTGGAAAAACCCAAATATTAGAGTTAATGCGTCATTTTATTGGGTATGATAATTGTGAAGCATTGAGTCTAAGCAAAATTGGGCGGCCATTTGAATTATATCGAGCCAGAAACGCTAAATTATTAATAAGCGATGATTTAAATCTTACAAAAAGAGATTTACAAGATGGAAGTATTGTTGAAAATCTAAAAAGCATTCCATGTGGAATTCCAATTAGAATAGAAAAGAAAAATGGAGAGATTTGGAGTAGAAAACTTGCATGCCAGATAATTATAGCTGGAAATCAGCCGCCTGAAATCCAGGAGTTTTCAAATGCTCTATCAAATAGATTTAAGTTTCTTAATTTTCCACACACTTATGTGCGTGGTGTCGACATGATTCCTGACATTTTAGCTACTTGGCTGCCAGAACTTGCTGGATTATTTAATAAAGCATTAGATGCTGGTAATAAACTTGCTGAACAATGTGGATTTATAGAGCCAAAATCATCGTATGAAATAAGAAAACGGTTTGAAGGCGGTGGAAATCCAGTTAAAGAATTTGCGAGAACATATTTTGATATAAATTCAGCAGATGATAATATTAAATGGAATACTTGTCTTGAGGATGTTAAAACTTATTATAATAAATATTGTGAAGTAGAAGGGATAACACCACTTTCATTATCAAAATTTTACATGGCATTGGAATCTATAGATGGAATTAGTCGTGGAACTGTATGTTTGAAAATTTCAAATACAAAAACTGGAATAGATGGATGGAAAACTGTAAAATGTTGGATTGGACTGCGAAAAAAAGGAACTTCTGGTATAATTTCAGCGATAAACCAGGTACAGGGTGATGAGTTTTAGCCATTCCCATTTCATTCCCGAATCATTCCCATTTTAATAGGTAATATGGGAATGGATTATCGCGATTTTTTGCTACGTCCGTTGCGATTTTCTCGATCCATTCCCACATTCCCAAATTAAAACCAGATCAATAGCGATCACACTGTGATCATCTTGTTTTCAGTTGTTTGAATAATATCCCATTGTACACCATGATGTAGTCCACAAATGGGAATGTGGGAATGGATAGGTGAAAACGCAATTGGCGATAGTAAAACACGCGATAATCCATTCCCAAATGGCTGCATGAAATGGGAATGATTTGGGAATGATTTGGGAATGGATGGGAAAATTAGAGGGAGTGGAGTCGGGCAAACCCAAAACAAGGAATGAAAAGCAGAATTTAACTGATCATACGACGTGGTAAAAACACATATTTTAATTAGAAGGATAATAGATTTTGCAGAAAATACCACGTGTACCGATCAAGACATATTTTGATTTATAAAAAATTTATGAAATTTATAGAAAACGAGCGTCGATAATCTAAGCCTTCGCGAGTTAAAAATTAATCCATTCCCAAATCATTCCCATTTTGTTTTAAAAGTAGCGTGAATCTTTTGGAAAACATATAAAATATCTAATATCTAATATAAAAAGTAAAATAAGAAATGAAAGTAAAACGAGAAACGAAATATGAAAGACATAAAAATAGATTTTAAAAGCTGGTTCTATAGAAACTGTAGAATTCAAAGAAGAAAGAAAGCTAAGATTTGTCAAGTCTGCCCATTTAGAAAACACATTGAAGAGCAAGAAATAATCTACTTTCTTAAGAATGGATGATTTATCCACATATATGTGGACTTATTTCAAAATTTGTCTATATGTATGTAGACAAATCGCTTATGTTAATTTAAAACGAGAGGACATAAAATGAGTAAGTGTAGTGATTGTTTTAACAATTCTGGTTTAAATCAAGCAGAATTTAAAAGATACTTCCAGTTTTGGAAGGACACAGTAGAAAAAGCTTTAAATAACGAATTAGATGGTGCGGTTGATTGCCATCCTCGTGCTATGGAATGGATAGAGGGAGAATTATTAAATTCTGATGGAAAAGATGCATTCGAAGCAGAGCTTGCAGAATTAAATGATGAAGAAATTGACTTGGAAGACGAAGATGATTACTATTATCCAGAAGATTTTTCTGGCGATACAGATTGTGATGAGTGTTCAGATGAATATGTTGACGATGAAATTTATGATGGTGAAATTTCTGATGATGATGATTGGAACTATTGAAAACTTTAATTTAAGTTGTGAAAACCTGCTGTTATTTAGAAATCGCTGTTATTAGCCCAATATAGCTGGTAGCCAGATTTATTGTCCAAGAAGAGTTCTTTACAGGCGAAATTTCTGTTGTTGTAAGTCTCTATAAACACTACACTTACGATGCATAAAATAAATTTTCACAAAATGAAAAGATTTATCTCGTTTTTTCCGAAAATTTGGACGTGTGTATAATAGCAAGGCGTGCATTATGGGTAAAAGAAATTGGAAATTATCGTCTGCAGAAAAACAATTTGTTGAAGATAATATAAAACTAATTCCAGCTATATTGAAATGTTTAAATAGCTTTATCAGTATTGGCAATGTTATCGACGATGATATTAGGGCTATAGCGAATTTTGCTTTAGTCTTAGCAGTACATTCATGGTTTAAGAGAGATCGTTCTGGGCCAGAGCATTCTTTTAAGGCACATTTGCGGAGAGTTGTAAAAGATGAATTATTTCATGCAAAACACAGAAGTGTTATTATCAATACACCTGAAAGTTTAATCAATAAAATCTTAAAACCACGAGATACGCATTATAAAGAACGTGGTCGAAAGATGTCTGATAATGAATTAGCTAAACTATTAGGAATTTCTACGTATGTCGTTAATTTTTTTGACCGTGCATTAGATCCAAGGGAGTATCTAAGTTTAAATGAATATATTGATGAAGTTGAAGAAATCAGATCAGCAACAATGGAAGATAATACATTTATAAATTCATTAGATAAAATTGAGCTGAAAGAGCAATTGAAGATAAAATTAGCAAAAACAAAAAATATGCGTGAAATATTAGTATTGAACGAACAACTCGCAAGGCTCGAATTTGAAACAACAAATGATGATTAAGAGAAACTATGGCAAACAAAGGAAAAGAAAAGTCATATTACGGATGGACAGATATTGCTAATTTAGAAGAAGCAGTAGAGTTCTACGCTGAGAAGTGGGCATTTGGATACAGTTTAACAGAAATAAATAAGATGCTCGATGTTTACTTTCCGAGAATAGATTATATAACTTGTGGAAAAATAAGAGTAAAAGCACTTAAGAAGTTATATAAACTTGCTCAACAGATCGAGAAAGGGAATTATATTGCAGAGAGCATAATGCGTCTTCGTCGATTAATGGCGAATCCTAATGAAAAAACAAAAAACATCTTATCAGCAGATGCACAGCTAACACACCTTTTAGGCTTAGCTAATGTGGCTGAAACTGAAAGTCTCGAAGAGCGTGCTACATTAATTCGTGAGTTTTTAATTAATGCACGCGAAAAGACAGATGGAACATGTTTTGCAAAGAATGAACAAAAGGTAGAAGAATCTAAAGAAATACCAAAAGATACTGAGAATGTTGAAAATTCAGATAAAAATGAAAATTCAGCAGAAGAAGAAAAACAAGTAGAAAATGATTTAAAATTAGCTCGTGCTAAGCGATTAAAAATAGAAATAGAAGAAGCAGAAAAATCTATACAAAGTGACAGGGATCGATTAGACGATGAATGTGACTACGGCGAATAATATAAATAAATGAGCGAGGATATAAGATGGCAGAAGTATCAATGGCGGGCAAAGGACAATTAACACAAAACACCGCTTATAAAATATCAAACCTAAAAAACAAAAAGAAGTCATTAATTAAACGCTTATGGTATATTTTAAATTTACCAATACGAGTTCGTTTGAGATCTTAATTAATGTTAGTAACTGAAGCAATCACACCTCGATGGACTCCATTAAAAGACCATGCTGAACAGCAACGATATGTTAAATCACAAACAAGATTTAATATTGCTCATGCTGGAAGACGTGGTGGTAAGACAGAAATTGCAAAGCGAAGATTAATTATAAGAGCTTTTGAGTTTCAACTACCACAAGGCCGATTTGTATTTGGTGCTCCTACACATCGCCAAGCTGTCGATATTTTCTGGGATGATACTATTGCAATGGTTCCGAGATGGGCATTGTATGATGGCCTTCGCTCTATATCAATTTCATTTCGAAAAGTAAAACTGTTTAATGGCTCTACTATTGAAGTTCTTGGGCTTGATAAACCAGAAAGAATAGAAGGCCCACCATTAGATGGATTTGTTGGTGACGAGTTTGGAAACTTTAAGCCAACAGTATGGGGACAAAACATAAGACCAGCATTATCAACATTAGGTCGTCCTGGATGGGCTGATTTAATTGGAGTTCCAGAAGGTAGAAATCATTACTTCCAACTTGCGGAAGATGTAAAAGATAAAGAAGACTGGGACATTTTCTCATGGCATACTAATGAAATAAATCCAGAAGAAGCAGAAAAAGCTCGTGCAGACTCTGATACATTAACTTATAACCAAGAGTATGGCGGTGAGTTTGTTTCATTTAAAGGCCGAACATATTATGCGTTCAATAATGAATTAAATTGTCCTCCAAAAGACGAAAGGGTGTTATACAATCCAAGTTATCCATTAGACTTTTGTTTTGACTTTAATAGAGTTCCAGGAAACTGTGTAATATCACAAGAACTTCCAGCACCTAAATGGTTAATAAAGCGTAATCAAGGAGAGAATCGTGGATTAGTAAGTTGTGCTATCGACGAAATATTTTTACAGCAAGATAGCAATACAGAAAAGCTTTGCGATTTATTAATAGAGCGATGGTCTAAAATACATAGAGGTTATGTCCGTCTTTATGGGGATGCTACTGGTGGAGCTAAGCAAAGCTCAGCAGTAAGAGGAAGCGATTGGGACATCATAGATGCTAAGTTTAATAGTATATGGAATTGCGAAAAGAAATACAAGAAATCAAATCCGCTGGTTCGTGTAAGAATTAATTCAGTTAATAGTAGGCTCATAGCGGCTGATGGTTACATCGGAACGATTATCGATAAAAAATGTAAGTTTCTTATACGAGATTTTGAAGGCGTTACTTGCGACGATGATGGCTCTATTCAAAAGTCAGATATTAAAAGTTTATTAACCCATATATCAGATGGATGGGGATATAAAATGTTTCGCGAATATCCATTTGGTGGTGGTGCAACGTTTTCAAGTCATGATGTTTAACATGAAAGTTAAAAACTACGACAATCCGATAGTAGCATATCAGTGTTGTGGCTGTGAGATACATCAGCCAACAAAGCGTATGTGTATAGCATGTAAAGCACGGGCAAAGCTAAAAGAGGAAAATAATGAGCAGAAGTAGAAGATTCCCAATGCATGTTATGACTAATAGCATTGATAAAAGTAAAGCCCATCGTAGAGTTCGTAAATTCGTAAAACAAAAATTAAACACGATGGACTTAGAAGAAATACCTATTATCGATATTGAAGCAGATACACGCAGCATTGGTGCTGAAGAATATGGAACAAAATTTGGTTACGACTTCTTAGCACAACTCAGCGAAGAAGAAAGGGAAGAGTACAAAGAAGATAAAGAGAAGTGCTCAAGAAAATAAGATAATGCTATGAAATCTTTAATCTATTCAACAATTACCAAAAAGCCAATTGGAATTAGCAATGGCAGTTATTGGATAATCGAAACACCAAGCACAATAGTCGATGAACTTGTTATTAAGTATCATTATTCACATAAAGCAACTAAGAATAGATTCTTAAGTTTCTTAGTAAATAATGGAAAAGGATTCTTACAATTAGGCTATGGGATTAAACCAAAAGAAAAGCATACCATTTCGAGTCTAATAATGAAAGGAAACTTTTGTGAATTCGATAGAATGTGGTTAAGCGACGAGCTACCAAAATTCTCAGAGACACAAGTAATAAGTTTATTGAGGTCATATCTTAGACAAGTTCATAAAAGAATTAAATTTGTTATAACTTATGCAGACGGATCAGTTGGGAACTACGGTACAATTTACAAAGCCTCTAATGCAATTAAAATTGGAAAAGTAAACGTTGACTTTTACATAATGCCCGATGGGGAGCGAATTCATCCAATTACTATTTACCATCAAACGGGTGGTCGAACGTGGAGCATAATTAAAGAACGTTATAAAGGAATCAAACATATTACTAAAGAATTTCAGTATAGATTTCTGTACATTCTCGATAAGAAGATGAAGAAACGATTCTTGCTTCAAAGTAACATCGATAATTTTAATGTTTGTGATGTAGCAGAACAACTAAATAGTAACGATATTTTAATCTGATGGTTTAATTTTGTCACAATACCTCGTGCTTTTGTAAGCTTTCATGTGCAAATATAAACTGAGATGCTATGTACACTGTTAAACAAATAACCAGAAAAGAATGCGAGACGTACATATTAGGAATCCATTATGCACATCGATGGCCGAGCATTACATGGGCATTCGGCTTATTTACAAGTGAAGACAAAGAGTTGTGTGGTGTAGTAACTTACGGAACGCCACCAAGTTCAACACTCAGAAGATTTATAGCAGGGGACGAAAATGAGCGATATGTAATTGAATTAAATCGTCTTTGTTTGAAATATAATAGAAAAAACGAAGCGAGTATTCTCGTCGGACGTAGTATAAAACTTTTACCTAAAAATAAATTAATTGTTAGCTACGCTGATTCAGAGCAGGATCATGTTGGATATGTCTATCAAGCAACTAACTTTTTATACACTGGTTTAAGCACAAAAGGTAGTGTGTGGAAAGTAAGAGGTAAAGAACATTTACATAACATAACATTATTGGATGAGTTTAGAGGCGTTCCAAACAGAACTGATAAACTTCGTGAGAAGTATGGAGACGATTTATTTAGAGAAGATAATTCAAGGAAGCATAGATACATTTATCTTCATGGTGATAGGAAATTTAAGAAACGAATTATGTTAGCATTGACATATAAGATTCGAGACTATCCTAAAGGAATAAATAGCATTAAAGAGTTAGAGAATAAATTTAGCAAATTAGATAATGTTTCCAATTGTGAGTCAGCAGAGACAATATCAAGTGCAGATTTTGACGATATAATTCTGCCACATACGGGAGAGGTTTCAAGGGCGAAACGCCCCACCACCAGTGGGGAAGGGCCGGTTCGATTCCGGCATCCCGATTTTGAAAGTACAATGCAATCTGAGAAGTATTGCGTTAAAAGAATAACGAGACAAGAATGTGAACCGTATTTATTGCATATTCATTATGCAAAACGCATGCCGATGATGAGCTATCCATTCGGTTTATTTTACGAAGATGAATTATGCGGTGTTGTAACATACGGCGAAACGAGTAGTATGCCATTGAGGGTCAATATAGCAGGAGTACTTTTTGAGCCAAACATCATAGAGCTAACAAGGTTATGCTTAAAGTATAACAGAAAGAACGAAGCGAGCTTATTAGTTGGGCGAAGTATAAAGATGCTTCCAAAGAATAAAATAATAGTTAGTTTTGCAGACATGGCTCAAGACCATGTTGGCTGCGTCTATCAAGCCACGAATTTTGTTTATACAGGATTAAGCACAACGCATAAAGCTCTTAAATTACGCGGAAGAGAGAATGCCCATGAACTCACTATTTTAGCAGAGTTTAAAGGGCAGGAGAATATGAGGGAGAAGTTACAAGCTAAATATGGAGATAGAATTTATTTCGAACAATCGTCAAGAAAGCATAGATATATTTATTTCCACGGCGACAGAAAATTTAAGAAAGCAGCACAAGCAGCATTAAAACATAAACTTCGCGATTTTCCAAGAAAAGGAGAATCAGCGCAAGACATTGAAAATAAACATAGAAAAGATGATAACATCGAAAATTTAACAGAAGCGGAAACGCTATCAAGTGAAAGTATTATGATATAGTAAAGGCAGGACTTTAACATGGGACGGACAAGGCGACACGAGCCGAGAGACGAGGAGTTCAAAAAATTGAAAGCATCTAAGAAACAAAGAAATAAAAAGCAGCGGGCAGATAAAGTAAAATTACAAAAGCATATTCGCTTTGCATCTGAGCATCGGGCAAATAGAAATATGACGCAACTTAATGCTGCTATGTATATGAATAAGTCAACAGAAGAAGATTTTGACCCATCTACGTTTCCAGACACAATGGAAGATAGTAAAGAAATATCATCTGGCCATTATACTGGTAAAGTAGTTAAGATAACAGATGATGCGTTAATAACGGAATTAGAGCGGTGGATGTAAACAGCAGCAGACGCCTAAGAAGTAAAAAACTTGGAGACAAGATATATATCGAATGGATTGATGCCTTTACTGAAGACAGTTGGACGACTATTGATGCTGCTATGGAATTGGCAGACAAATCAAGGTGTAGAACCAATGCATTATTCGTTGGTGTTAAAGATGACTTTGTAATCGTGTCTCATACTCAAGGATATGGTAAACAAGATATTATGGGCACACTCAATATACCTAAATCATGGATAAAACTTGTAAAATAAACAGAACAAAACCATTAGTCAAGATATAGACGCAATAAAGAAAAACTGCATTATGAAACTACAAACAAGTACAACAGTTCAAACGCTGTGATGTGTAAGAGTGGAATTAAATGAGAAAGTGGTTAAAAATATTAGAAGTCTTAGATGATCCAATATATGGCTTTGGAAATTTAGATTTTCTAATATTTCTTTTAGCATTGTGTTTTATTGTAAAGATATTAGTAGATGTTTGCTAAATTGTAAAATAATGGTGGGGACAAAGCGATGCCAGAACAAGATTTAGAATCAAAACAAGAATTAACGCATTATTATAAAAACATATTCACTTTGAAAAGTGGAGTTCAGATTGAAATATTGACAAAGTTAGAACTAAGTTTTAAGCATGTAGAGAATGAAGGATCTTGGAAAATAACTGGATTTATTTTAAACCCATTAATTGTTGAAAAAGAAATTCAAATAAAGCAGGAAGAAATAGCTGCGATAGAATCTATAAAAGATCCATGTATAGCACAAGTAATACCATGGCCTGAAGATAAACAACCAAAAAATCATAACAATCACTCAATAGGATGTTGTTGTGAAGAGTGTTTTGAAAAGAATAAGTAAAATGAACTCAGCAACGCGGAGACATCATTATAGAAGATTGCAGAAGACCAGAAAACTCTATTGGTTTGGTCATGAGATTAAACATACTCCAAGACAATCAGGAATGGTTATAGCAACTCCGTGTTGTTGTTCAAATAATTGTTGTGGAAATCCAAGAAAACATTTTAACCAATTAACGATACAAGAACGACGAGCTTTAAGTGATGAGAATTAGGTTAGCGTGAAACCATGATTTAATCGTGCCGGAACGCGAATAATTTTCATCTTTAAATGCTCATTTGTTAGACAAGAAAATTTATGTTTAATTCCTAATAATAAGAGGAAATAAAATGCCACAAGTAATTGAAAAAACTGATGCACAATACGAAGCAGAAAGCGATGCACTTGCATTAGTAAGAGCAAGCGTTATTCTTAATAATCCTAAGAGATTGAAAGCCGCACAAAAAGCAGCAGAAATTTTGGCAAAGGATGAAATAGAGCATCTTGAAAGTCTATTAAAAGTAGCCAACAAAGGCAAAACTGTCGAAGGCATGCGTGTATTAGAGAGCGATTAAAATGTTTAAATATTCAGATTTATATGCTGGAATACTTAAAGATTCAGAAATATGCAGAAACGGCTCAGCACCTGATGAAACCATAGAAACTGCAGGATGTACTGGTGGTTGTGAATTTTTCAAAGACGGTTTACCTAATTGCGAAAGATGCTCAAGTATGTTAAATAAATAAACTAAACGGCGAACTAAATTAAATTGAGGAGACAAATCATGAACATTGACATTAGTAAAGACAAAGAAGTTATTCCAATGAGATTATGTGATGTGCCAGTAGGTTGGGTTTTTAAGTTCAAACGTGGAAGTGAAAATTCGATGCTTAAACTTAGTGATGGCTGTGGAATCTGTGAACTTGGTGGTGCGTGGCAAAGTTCTGAAGTATTAGACATGGAAATAATCTCAAAGAATCAAGAAGAAGTATTGGTTCTTGGGCAATTACAAACACTTGGAATAGTCTAAGTCGAACGAGGCCAACGGAAAGAAATTAAAATGAACCAAAAAACAGCAAATAGATTAGTTGGTATAATTTTCTGGTTTATAATGATTGGCGTAATAATATTAACTGTTATTTATTGAGGAGAACAAAATGAAGCGTTTATTAGTATTAATATCAATAATATTTATTATGCTATGTATTGGTTGTGCTGCATTATCGCATTATGTGACTTATGCTGAAATTAACCAAAATGCTGTTAAGTATGTGGCTGATGCCGGAGTAGCAGATGCAAATGACTATACAGGGTGGTGGAAACAAAATATGGTCTGGGCTGAAAAACTTAAGACTGATGTTGATTCAGCATACAATATAATTCAGCAGAGCTTGCAGCATATGATTGAAAAGAACGATCTATCATATAGCACGCATAAGAAAATTGTAGCGAATAATTATGTTGCTGCACAACAAAGAGAAGAAGTATGGTTTGGTGAAAACGGAATAGCGTCCATGGGTTTTGGATTACTCGGAGTTGGTGGCCTTACTGGGTTGTTGGGCTTAATGCGTAAACGCCCCGGCGATATAACCCCCCCAGAAATGGAAAAAGCTTTAGCATCAGCAACAGGCAAAACATTAGAAGAGATTTCAGTTAAAGATAAACAATTCATACAACTTGTAAAAGGCGTTCAAGTATTTATGGATGAGTACAAAAATACGTCTGATGATAAAGAAGTAGCTATGTTAAAAGCCCTAAAAACATTTTTAAACGCAAAACAAGATACTGATACACAAGCTGCAGTGGCAGTGGTAAAAGTAGCTATATAAAGCTGAGGACTTTATTAAAGCGGTTTAATATATAATACATGGGCTAATGATAGTGACAGTTAAGGCTAATGCTATAAAAATAACTAAAGCTATCAAAAGCCCAGCAATTTTATAATTTATTTAACAATCTTTCGAAAGGCGGCGAACCAAATGAGGGATAAAGTAATTGCGTTTATTGCAACAGTTAAAGAACGCGAACAACAATTAAGAATGGCTATCGACTCGATTATTGGTCAAGTCGACAAAATCCATGTTGTATTAAATTGGTATAACGAAATCCCAGATTGGATTTCAGAAAAAAGTAAAATACACGCTCATCTTAATTCAGAAAATGAATATGCTCACGATTCGATTTGGAATTTAGTTGACGCAGAAAATATGGTCGAAAAGACGAACGGCCAAAGTAGTTATTATTTTACACTCGATGATGATTTAAATTATCCTGCAGATTATGTTGAAAAGTTAATAATATGCATTGAGAAGTATAATCGCAAAGCAGTAGTAACTGTTCATGCTGCAAATATATCACAGCCAGTCGAGAGTTATTTTCAATGTCGTAATGTTTATGGCTTCTCATGTTGGGTATCTGAAGATGAACAAGTAGATCAAGCAGCTTGTGGAACAGTTGCATTTCATTCATCGACAATAAAGCCTACGCTACAAGATTTTCCTATAGTTTACATGCGAGACTTATGGTTTTCGATTCTATGTAAAAAGAATAATGTTCCAATTATAACAGTATCGAGGAACATGAATTGGATTACACCATTAGCGACTACTGGCGACACAGTTTATAATGTTTCGCACAGCAATAAAAATTTACGTGAACTTAAAAACCAAGTTCTAAAAGAGAAGTTTCTTCCACTTTTGTTTTGCAACAATTCAGATGATAGATATTGCTTAATAACTGATTATGGCTTTAATGATATGTTAATGACAAAAAGTTTATCTACATTAGCTGAAGTATCAGGTTGTAATAAAATAGTATTTAGCGACAAAGTTAAAAATTATGGGTTAAATGTATTAACACAATATGTTATACCTGAAGAAGTCACCATTGGAAGAATGGGCTCTAAAGTTACCAGCCAATATAGGTTTATTAAAAGCTTGCCAGATGGCTCAAAAGTTATCTCAGCAGATGCTGACTTATATTATCTTAAAGATCCATTTACAGCTTTTGAACAAGACTTCGACATAGCAGTAACAACCAGGCCATATAAATATCAGTATCCGATAAACGGCGGAGTGGTGATGTTCAGAGTAAATGACAAAGTAAAAAGCTTTTTAAGTTTTCTTACAAGTCAAGTATTAAGCAGAACATGGAAAGAACTTGTTGAGTGGCAAGCGTTATTTAAACATGAAGGAAATGATTGGTATATAGATCAAGATATTTTATGCTGTTGTTGGTTTTGTAAAGACGAGATACTAAATAAGTTTGGTGTTAAGATTATCGATGTGGGGCCTAATTATAATTATTGTCCGCATGCAGATGGTCCTGGAACTGCAATCGGCAAAAGGCTATTAATGGCTGCTTATAACGAAAAAAGCGTTGCAGTATTACATCTCAAGTCACGATTAAAAGAATTGCTCTTAGATGGCATGTTAGGCTAACATGCCCACCACGCCTCTTATTTATGGTAATGCGAAACACTGGTGGGCCTTCTTTATAAGGAATATAAAATGATTCAAAAACAAAATCCATGCTTTATGCCAGGAGCAAAAGAGTATATTGAGTCGATTCTAAATAAAGATATGGTTGTTTTTGAATGGGGTTCAGGAGCATCGACGCAATGGTTTGCGTATAGGGTAAAATTTATTTACTCTGTCGAGCATCAGCGAAAGTGGTTTGATACTACTTCGGGATACATGGCTGATTGTAACAACTTCCGTTTAATCTTCAAACAAATTTGCCCGATAGATGATTATGTAAAAAGTATATGCAGCACTATGCATAATCAATTCGACGTAATAATTATCGATGGACGGCATAGAGTTGAATGTTTAAGAGAAGCCATAAAACATATTAAGCCAAACGGGTTTATTATTTTCGACGATATTGAACGTATAAGATATGCGGAAGCAAAAAGAATTCTTTCAACATTTCATGCTAAATATTTTTATGGTAGTTTACACAAGAATTGTATATTCGACGATGACCCAAGTGGATTTACTGCACAGATAACTGGAGTATATAAATATGAGTAGAGGAATCGTAACAGCTTGTTTTAATAATAGGGTAGCAGAACTTGATGGGCTTATCTGTAATATTAGGAAATTTACAGATCTTCCAATTTCAGTTCTATGTGACTTTCCTGATTTCTATAAAAGCTTAAGGTATGGCAATGATAATGTTAAGTTCTTAAAAGTTGAGCCAATGTGGATAGGACATCCACGATATGGGAATAGAAACAAAAACTTTTATCAAATTTATGGATTGACCTTAGTAAATTATTCATCAATTCTTTTCTTAGACGATGACATGCGAATTGTTGATTCGCGAGTGTTTGAAGGGTTTGAACTTGCTGATCGATTTAACTTATGTTTACCAATTAATCCAAGATGTTTTGTTGGTGTAGATGCTAAGATAGGTTCTGATGTCCCTGCAAACGAAAGGAACGCAGAACTTTATTCAGCAACTGCTTGGAATTGTGCGATTATGTTTGTTAACAAAATTAATTGGGGTAAGTCTGGAGTTAAAGAATTTATAGATATATATTGTGAAATTTCAAAACAAACACCTATGCGAATGCCAATGCTTTTATGGAAGACTATAGAGAGGACTGGCTTTGTTCCATATCCGCTTCCTTATCCGTGGTGCGTTTGTCTTGAAGACATAAATAATATGCATCAAAAGCCAATTGTTTTACATTGTGGGCATCAAGTAGTTAAGGAATATCATGAACGATTGGTCTAAAAATTTCGAATTACAATACTGGACAGCACATCCAGATAATTTTTATTTAGAACATGTAATGGAGAAATACAACTATTTTGATGTCAATAAAGTATGCTCGCATCATTTCAAACGTAACGCACCAACAATAGCAATTGACATTGGTGGTGGAGCATTAGGTGGAGCTTTATATTGGTATAATAAAGCAGAGTGTTCATTTTTAGTAGATTCATTAAGCAATGAATTTACTGCGATGGGTAAACTCCCTAATCATGTATTAGCAGTAAAAAATGATTTTGCAACGCTATCATTTCCTGATAACTTTATTGATGTAATATTTGCTTGGGAAGTGTATGACCATTCATTATCTGAAGAGCATTTTAATATGGGCATTAAAGAGTTATGTCGAGTATTAAAAAAGAATGGGCTATTATTTTTACAACACGTTCATCGTAAGAGTCCAAGAAGAGGGCATACTGTTATTATAAATCCAGAACAAATATGTGAGTGGCTTGAATTAGATTTAATGTGGTACAAAGAAGATAATCGAGACGATGGAAGTGTTCGCTCGTATTTTATTTTTACAAGGTATTAGAATGAAAGCAATAATACCAAATAACTGTTTAAAGTATGTAGGCTTGCAATATAATGGTAAGCAGGAGCAGTATCACAATCCAAAAGAAGTTAAGATATGCGAAAAACTTTTGGCTAATACAAATCCAAAGAACATATTAGAAATTGGATGCGGTATAGGCAGAGTCAGTGTTGGGTTTTTCAAACATTACCCTTCTTGGAAGAATACGAATTTTTACATGCTCGACGGTGATAGCGGGGATAAGCAAATTGCAGGGACTTCGTCAACTGACGGCGGTTATTATAATAGATTAGCAGCAACGAAAGAATATTGTATTGCTAATGGAATTCAAAATGATAAAGTATTTTGTATTGATGCTGCATCGAACGACTTGTCTCAAATGCCAATTTTTGATTGTGTATATAGTTTCTATGCTATTGGTTTTCATTGGCCAATTAGTTTTTATATCGATAAGTTGTTGCCTATTATTAGGCAAGGAACAATACTATGTTTTGGAATGCGTGAATACGGGTTCAAAAAGTTTACTGATGGACAAATCTTATCAGTGTCTGATAAATTGTTTTTCAAAAACCGTCAAGCTAATTTGCTAATCCTAATTAGGAAATAAAATGAAAAAAGTATTAGGAATATTTTGCCATCCAGATGACGAAGTTCTTTTTGGATGGCCAATTTTTCAAAGCGATGAATTTGAAAAACACCTTATAATTTGTTGTGATGATTCAACAAGAGGTAGGCCAGGACGTAAGATTGCATTGCAGGAAGTATGCAAACAAGAAAATATAAATCTTGTTAGCTGTCTATCAGAAGACAATAATTTTTACGCTTTACCAACAAGAAGGGCAAATTATCTTTTAACCGACGCTGTTAGTAATATAAACACTCAAATAGAAAAAGATGTAATAAACATTAATCCTGATTTTATTTTAACCCATAATCCTTGTGGAGAGTATGGCCACGGTAGTCATAGGTTGTTATTTGAAATAGTCTCACAAAACGATTGTGTAAAAAATTTACTAATAACTGATATTTGTGAAGAAAGCAATCATAGGTCACACAAAACTATTCCAGATGTTATAGAAGAAGCATTTTATAAGAAGTGGTTAGGGCTTAAGAATTTAGATGAAGCATTCTATATGAGATGTAGAAGTATTTATAATTCTCATAATGCGTGGACATGGAATCACGATATAATTAAATCATGCAACTTATATTTATTAAAGGATGTAACATTCAATGAAAGCTAAAACTACAGTATTTATTTTATGTATGTGCATGTTCTTATCTTTTAGTTTAGCTTCAAAGCTCGTAGAACGCCCATCATTGCAAGATCTGCCCAGATTGTATGCAGAGCATAAATATTCAGTTGTAAGACTATTAGCGAGCGAATCTTTTACAACTGATGATGGCATATCATCGATTAAGTCTCACGGTGCGACAGGATTTGTAATTAATAAAGAAAAGGGGTATATCTATTCAGCAGGGCATCTCGCAAAGCTAAATAGAATTATTATTTTAGTTAATGAAAGCAAATCATATATAGCAACAGTTGTAAAAACCGACTTAGGCCAAGAATGTGCAATATTACAGGTTAATCCTTTAGCATTAAAGGACACAAAAGAAGTAAAGTTTTCAGCAGATGTACGAGTTGGAGAAGCTATTTTTATAATAAGCAATCCACATTCAATGTTAAAAACTATTTCTTCAGGCATTATAAGTAAAGAAGTAACATCACTTAATCCATCGTTTATCATGGGGGTATATCCAACAGATGCAATTATCGAACCTGGAAGTTCAGGTGGCCCAGTGTTTAATTTAAATGGCGAAGTCATAGGAAGTGCTGTAGGCTATATGGGCGGGTTTGGCCTGGTACTACCAGCGAAGACAATTGTTAATTTTATAAAATCACTCAACACTATTAATTAACTCAAAGGCATGGCGATGCAAGACGAGATTATTAAAAACGAAATTAAATTAAACCAAATAATTTGTGGTAAAAGTGAAGAAAAACTCAAGATATTTCCAGATAATTTTTTCGATGGAATTGTTACAGACCCGCCATACGAATTAAATTTCATGGGTAAGGCGTGGGACGCATCAGGTATAGCATACAATGTTGAACTTTGGAAAGAAGTTTTACGAGTTTGTAAACCTGGAAGCTTTTTACTTTGCTTCGGCGGGACACGAACATCTCACAGAGTAGCTTGTGCGATTGAAGACGCTGGATTTTTAATCAAAGACAACATTGATTGGATTTATGGTGAAGGTTTTCCGAAATCTTGTAATATCTCAAAACAACTCGATAAAGAATCTGGCGTAGAACGAGAAAAAGTTTGGGTTGAATCGAGTCATGGTGCTGCTGGTGGAAATCTAAGCCCAAGGCCGTGGACTGAAAAGGCAGAACAAGATGGTGGACATTTAGTAGATGGAGAAACACCACTAACAGACGACGCAAAACTTTGGGAAGGATACGGAACTGGATTAAAACCAGCACACGAACCAATCATCGTAGCGATGAAGCCATTAGAAAAGGGTTTAACTTATGCACAGAACGCCAAAAAGTGGAACGTCGCAGGTTTGAATATTGATGGTTGCCGAATTGGAACTGATATAATGGTGGAAGGTAGGGCTGGTTCAAGTAGGAGTGGGTGCTATCAATGGAATGCTGGTGAAAAGAAAAGTGGTGAAAAGGTCGAAAACCCACAACATCATCAAGGACGTTGGCCATCCAACATAATTCTAAGCCATTCACCAGATTGCATTTGCATCGGAACGAAAAACGAACAGGAAGTTTACGCTTGTATTCCTGATTGCCCTATTCGCATAATGGATTCGCAGAGTGGGCAGCTTAGTCAATGCGGCGGAGAAAAGAAAACAACACATAGCGATGGAATATTTGGTATAGGAACACCAGGTAAAATTTATCGGGAACAATTTCGTGGGGCATCAAGATTCTTTTATTGTGCAAAAGCAAAACGAAGTGAAAAAGATGCTGGCTTAAGAGGTTTTGTAGAGTGTGCGAAATGTGAAAGGTTTGATTCTAAGACGCATAAGATAAAAGGCGTAAAAGAAGATTGCGTTCGGAATGTTCATCCGACAGTTAAACCGTTGGACTTAATAAAATATCTTTTAACATTAATTAAAATGCCATCAACAGAAGAAAATAAACAAGTAATTTTAGACCCATTTTGCGGAAGTGGAACGATGTTAGTTGCTGCAGAACAACTTGGAATTAATTATATCGGAATAGATATGGACTCAGACAATTGTCTAACGTCGATAGGACGCATAGGAGCATAATCATAAATGGCTGAAGAAAAAGAAAAATCTCCAGTAAGTGTCCCATGTTTGGGATATGAAACTATGTCAGAATTTTGGGAATTAATCCACGATCTTCTTGGTGGAACACTTGCAATGCGTAAAGCTGGCCAAACATGGCTTCCTATAGAGACTTGTGAAAGTGCAACTGCATATGATACAAGACTTGGGCGTTCAATATTATATAATGGTTTTAGAGATACATTAAATAAATTATCAAATAAACCTTTTACACATCCTGTTAGATTAACAGAATTGCCAGAAGAGCTTGCATATCTTGAAGATGATGTTGATGGTAATAATAAGCCATTAGATGTATTTATCAAAGAGGTTTTAACTAATCTTATTGAATATGGCATAGCACATATTCTTGTTGATCATAGTGAGATTGAAATAGAAGCTGGTAAACAATTAACATTGGCAGACGAAAAACGCCTTGGAGTTCGTGTTTATTTAATAAATATATCACCAAAAAGTTTAATTGGATGGCAATCAGAAAAAATATCTAAATCAGTCGAATTAACTCAAATAAGATTTAAAGAAACTGTTGTAGAGCCTAATGGAGATTATGGTGATATAGAAGCGAATTACATTAATGTTTACAATAAAGAAAATTTTGAACTTCATAAGCAAGATTCAGATAATGAAGATAAATATGATAGAATAGCTGAAAAAACATACTCATTCCATAAAATTCCATTAGTGACTATCTATGCAAATAAAACTGGTTTTATGACTGCAGAGCCACCGTTGATAGACCTTGCTTGGTTGAATTTATCTCATTGGCAAAGTTCGTCGGACCAAAAAAATATTTTAAGATTCTCGCGTTTTGGTCTCCTATTTGGAAGAGGTTTACCTGATAAAATAGTAAAGACTGGGGCATTAGACATTGGGCCATCAAAGGCAATTTTAACTTCTGAAAAGGAAGCTGATTTAAAGTATGTTGAGCATACAGGTAAATCTATAGAGGCTGGAGCTAAAGATATTGAAGACACAGAAAATAAAATGCGTGTTCTTGGCAATCAGCCGTTGATGAAAGTTATTCCAAATACTGCGACTGCAGAACGTATCGACGAGAGTAGAACGGTCAGTCAACTGCAATCTTGGATTAGAGCGTTAGAGCGTGGAATGAAACAAGTATTAACATTTGCTTGTGAGTGGCGAAAGATTCAACCAAATGAAGATATGGATGTAAATATTTATAGTGATTTTGAAGCAATGGTGATAGGAAATTCAGATAAAGACTTATTATTAAAAATAAGGCAGGCTGGAGAAATAACAAGGGAAAGATTCTTAAAGGAAGAACAACGACGCGGTGTATTTTCTTTAGACATGGAAGCTGAAGAAGAAGCACGAGCAGCAGAAGCTGAAGACGCAAACGACCTAAAAAACTTATTGCCCGAAGACGATTTGGAACAAGGAACCGAAGATGAAGATTTAGAATTAGAACCAGACGATGAGGAGTAGTAAGTGCAAGAGTTACGCCAAAATACACAACAGATTTTAAGAGTTGGTGTCTTGTTGACGAAACAAATTAAGGTAACAGATCCACTTAATCCTATTTATGGGGCTTTACTTAGTTGGTATTATTGGCGTTATATTGTAAAAGCCAATGGAACTGTTCAAGATATTATAATAAGAACATGGACAGATATTCCTAACTGTGCTGGATGTTATTTTTTAACTGTTACAGTTGCAGATACGAGTATATTGGGGCCATTAATTTTATATATCTACGATGCTGGATCGTTAGGAAAACCAATTTTTATGGAATTTGAAGTTATCTCACAAAATATGTGGGATTCAAAATATGGAACAAAATTTTTAACAGTAGAACAAGATGCAAAATTAGGTTAAAATAAATGGGCTGAAAGGAAGTATTATGGGACAAGGTTTATATAAAATTGGGCAAGCAATAGAAATAACTTATCAAGCGACAAAAGCACAGACTGGATTGTTGGATGTAACAATGGTAATTTATGATGAAGGCCATGCTATCGATGCAATTAATTTTCCAGATGTAGTAATGACAGAGATTGGTACGACTGGTCGTTATTATGGAGCTTTCACACCTGATGTTGAAGGTGAGTGGACAGTATTAATTGATAGTGTAACAAAATCAGGAAAAGTTGTTAAAAAATATTCAGTTACCGCACACAACATTGATTCTGTAGGAGATGATGTTGTGGCAGTAGATGGTAAAGTTGATGGCGTAGATGTAAAAGTTGATACAGCCATTGCTGGAGTTTCGACAGTTGATGGAAAAGTCGACACAGCTATCGCAGGAGTTTCAACAGTTGATGGTAAGGTTGATGCTGTTGATGGAAAAGTTTCAGCAATTCGTGGTGTAGATAATGATACATTAAAAACACTATCGGATCAAATAGATAATGTTGCAAATGCAGATTCTGCTCCGATGATTGGATAATTAGTTATTATGGGTGGCAGGCAGTATGGATGAAAGTAGAGCAAATAAAATATGATAAAATAGGCCATCAAAGATTATTTTACATCGCTAAAAATGAAATATACTACTCGGTTAAAGCATCAGTTTATTCTCCGTCACCATTTAGAAGCAGAGAAGAAGTAGAATTTAAAAATCTTGAATTTGAAGTATGGGATTTAGACTTTGTTTTCAAGTACACTGGGAAGTATATCTTTATAATTTTTGAAGATGGACTTAGAACTTTGATTTTGATTGTAACAATAGGATGAGTAATGGCCAAAATTCGCATACCAACTGTAAATGAAAAGTTGCTTCAACGGTATATTCGTCATGCAGTTTATCTTGAACAATTAAAGATGGGCGAGGCTAAACTCATTAGTCGTTTTCTTAAACAGAAAATATTTCCGCAGATCTATAAAAAGTTAATAGATGAGTTAGGCCGAGTTGAAAATCTAAGTACACTTGGAAGCATTAATAAAATTCCGGCACAACGACTTAAAAGAATGCTTGCCGCAACACAGAAGATTTCAACTGCTGGCATGGTAAAAGCTGAGAATGTATTAGTTGATAGGCTCGTTAATATCTCTAAATTCGAGGCTGACTGGAATAAAGATTTAATATCTAAGACTGTTCCAATTGACATTGATATGGCAATGCCGAGTAGCGAAGTGTTGAAAAATTTAGTTACGATGCGTCCGATGGACGGCAAGAAACTCAGAACTTGGATGAAAGGGTATTCCACTGCTGTAAGAATAGCCATGACTAAACAAATAAAAGTTGGCATAGCGACAGGCGAGAGTTTACCGGCTATTGGAGCACGTATTAATAAGGCATTAAATTTTAAGGGGAAGCAAGCAGAATATATCGCACGCACAGCCGTTTCTAATGTAGTTCATCAAGCCAAAGAAGAAGTATTTAAGAAAAATATGGACATTATTAGAAAAGTGCAATGGATTTCTACTTTAGATGATAGAACAAGCATGGAATGTATCGGCTACGATGGTAGAATATTCGATGTTGGAGATGGACCACGACCGCCAATACATTTTAATTGTAGAAGTACAGTAATTCCTATTACACCATCTTGGCAAGAATTTGGAATTATAGATCCACCACCAGCGACGCGAGCATCAATGAATGGTGCAGTTCCAGATAAGATGACTTACAAACAGTGGCTAAAGACTCAACCTAAATCAGTTCAAGTAAAAGTTCTTGGGAAGAAACGAGCAGAGCTTTATGATTCTGGAAAAGGATTAAGCATAGATAAATTTGTTGGCAAGGATATGAAGCCATTAACATTAAAACAAATTGCAAAACGTGAAGGAATTGATTTAGCACCAGCACCTCCGATGCAAGTTAAAGCAATACCAACAAAAGGAACGGGGTTAAAACTTACATCATCAGATGAAAAAATATTAAAAGATTGGTCTTTTAATAATCATATAAATGTTGTTAAAGCACAATTAGGAGAGTCTTTAAGAAGTGATATGCCATTACCATCTATATCGGATGCACTGGTTGAGGCAAACAAAGTTGAAAAAATTCTTAAGAAAATGAATGGTTATAATGGAACTTCGTATCGTGGATTAGCATTCAGAAATGAATCTAAAAGAACTGCATTTTTACAACAATTTAAAAAGGGCAGTATTTGGAATAGTAAAAGTTTTCAATCAACTTCGGCTGATGAAAGAATCGCAGAAGGATTTTCTAAGGGCCTTGTCCCTGAACTCGCCAACAAAAAAGGCGTTATATTACAGATAAAAGGAAAATCAGGTCGAGATATAGCAGAGTATTCTGGAATTGGTAGGATCGAAAAAGAAATTCTTTTCAAAGCAGGTACACCATTCAAAGTTGATAAAATAGTTGGTAATAAAGTTTATCTAACTGAGATAACAAAGCAAGCCCAACTAAAATCAGCACCTCCGGTAACAGCATCAAAAGTCAGGATAACTACGACTAAAACAACTTCAAAAGAATTTAATAAAATTATAAATGATACAATAGATTCATACCCAGAAAAAATTAAAAAAGCATTAAATGATAGCAGAGTTTCATATACAAATGGCAGTAAGATAACGGAAGTTTATCCGAGATTAGCTGGAAAGCATCCACGAGGTTGGTCAGAAGGTGCAACATGGGACTCCTCTGGTGGGATGTTCAACATCAATACCAAAACCATTACAATTAGTGAAACTAAGTATTCAGCTAAATTAAAAAAATTCGATAAACCATCTAAAACAATGTTGAAATACACTATAAATCATGAAACAGGACACGGATTTAATCATTCAGTAAAAGTAAGTTATAGTGATTCAGAATTTTTCAAAGCAGCATATAAAAAAGATATTGCTAAATTAACACCTAATGATATTACTAAAAATGACTTAAAGTACTTTTTGCAGGAAGGCTCTGCTGGACGCGATGAAACATTTGCTGATTTATTCTCTGAACTAATGGGGCAGGGGCAACAGGCACTAACAGTAGGGAATAAATTAAAACAATTCTTCCCAGAAAGCACGAAATATATTGAGGACTTATTAAAATGAGAACAGAACAAGTAATAGTTCCAGCATATGGCGACGGGATAATTGGAGACGCACAAATCGATATGTCCATCCAGTGCTTAGCATGTAAAAATCTAAATAATAATATGACGACATGTAAAGCATTCAAAGATGGAATTCCTGAGAAGATCATTATCGGCGGATTTGACCATACCCGTCATTTCAAAGGCGATAATGGAATATTATTCGATAGGATTTTATAATGGCTAAAGAATTAACAAAAGAAGAAATGCAAGAACAAGAACAAGCAGGCCAACGTTTTGTTGGAACTTCAGATGAATTTGAATTCGTTGGAGATGAAAGTGAAGTCACAGTTATAGAAGTAACTGAGTAAATAAAATAATTTATTAATTTAATTAGAGGAGAACTAAATGGCACTTAAAGCGATTAGAACAAGTTTAGATGGATTAGATGAAAAAGTTAAGGAACATTATACAGAAGAGGGCGGCAAATTTGTTCTCGATGTAACAAAAGTTGATGGTTTAGGTTTAGAAGATGTATCTGGTTTGAAAAGTACTGTTGAGAAATTGCGAGTGAGTGAGAAAGCGTTACAGGCTGAAGTTAAAAAATCAGAGGATGCATTTAAAAATGCTCAGACAAGCCACCAAGAATTTCTTAAGAAATATGAAGGTATCGATGCAGAAGCTGCTAAGTCTGCATTGGATAAAATTGATGAAATAAAGAATTGGAATGGTGAGACAAAAGTTAAGGAAGCAGTTCAGGAAGCTGAGAGGCGAGTAGAACAGAAAATGCAAGCCAAGTTAGATGAAGTTGTAAAACAAAATACAACTAAAATAACTGGTTTAGAAAGTGAATTAACAGACTCCCAAAGCCAGCTTCAAGAAGCAGTCGTAACTTCTAAAATAATTGAAGCTGTTTCAAAAGAAGGCGGGAATGTTAATGTTTTAATGCCCCATGTTAGAAATCAAGTCGTAATGGTAAAAGATTCACATGGGAAGTGGAAGCCAGAGGTTCAAAAAGCGGATGGAACGCCAAGAATCGGTGATAATTCTGGAAATGATATGACTATTGAGCAATTAGTACAAGAGATGAAAGGCCAAGATACTTTCGCTGGTTGCTTCTCTGGTGCTAATTCTACAGGAACTGGAAAAACTGATTCTACCAGTAACACGACGCATAAGAAAACAGATAGTAAAGTTGTAAATGCGTCAGATACAAAAGGAATGTCTGCAAATCTTGCGGACATTGCTTCTGGTAAAACAAAGGTTAATATGGAAGCATAAGATTAAACATACATCTGTTTAATTGGCAATATTTATATAGAGGGATTCTATAAAAGATTGTTTAGATTTGATGTAGCAGAGGGATTCTGCGGGTGAACGGGATGTTCAGCCTCTTAACTAAAGCGTTTTTAAATTAGAGGTAGAAATTTATGACAACTCAAATTAATTCATTAAGTAATATAATGCCAATAATTTTGGCACGTGCATTAATGACGTTACGAGAACGTTGTTTCATGCCGAGGCTTGTAAATAGTGATTACAGTGTCGAAGCCGCGAAAAAAGGAACGACAATCGATGTTCCTGTTCCAGTAGCTGTAGCAACTAAAGAAGTTCTTGCTCAGCCGGCTGGTGATACTCCTGTTTCGTGTACGCCGACACAAGTTCAGATTCCGTTAGACCAGTGGCGTCAAAATGACCCCATCGGTTTAACAGATCGTGAATTGTGCGAAATCGACGCTAATGAGAATTTTCTTCCGATGCAAATGAATGAAGCTGTAAAAGCTTTAGCGAACGAAGTAAACCAATTTATTTTTAGCAAGTATAAAGGTACTTCTCGTGGCATCTACGGATTTCTTTCCAGCAACACTAATAATGTTGATGCTTTTGTAGATCCTTTTGCACCTACTGGAACAACTCCGACATCTGGTGTAAGTGCTGCGACAGGGGCAAAGAAAATTTTGAATATTCAACTTTGTCCGAGAACTGATCGCAGAGGTGTTTTGAATTTTGACGCTGAAGCTAATGCTCTTGACCTTTCACAATTCAGTGACGCAGAAAAAATTATGTCTGCTGCTGTAAAAATCGAAGGTGAAATTGGTAGAAAGTATGGCATTGACTGGGTGGCAGACGATCATGTTCCAGACCATACATGTGGAACGGCTTTTGATGCAACTCGTTCTAAACTCACAGTTGGAAGTGGTGCTTGTGCTTTAGGTGCTACAACCATTGGTATGATTGATGCAGATAACGATTCCAAAACAATCGTTCCAGGCGATATTTTTCAAATTGCCAATACATTAGTTCCAGATGATCAGACGTATGTTGTTACTGAAGCAGCCGCTGTTACTTTAACAAATACTGGTGCAGGCGTTCCAGTTGATTTTCAGCCAGCGTTGAAACATACTTGTGCTGCAGGTGACACCATAACCATCGCTAATAGCCATGCGGTTAATATGGTTTTCCATCGTGATGCGTTTGCATTCGCGACTCGTCCATTGCTCGCTAACTCTTCTCAGTATGCATTGGGAAATCAGATGCTTACAATGCAAGATCCAGTCACGGGGCTAATCCTTAGATTAGAAGTTTCCAGACAACATAAACAAACAGTCTGGGAATTCGACATTCTTTATGGTGCTGACCTCGTACGTCCAGAACTTGCGATGCGAATCGTTGGTGCACCGTAACATCTGATTTAATTTAGTTTTAATCCGGGCATCGCCGCCAGGTAGTAGTCCTCCTCAGAGGTTAGTGGAGGTTAAGGCTTCCACTAACTTTTTTTGGTTGTAATTATAATTTTTGAAAGGATAAAAATGTTACACGCAGTTACTATAAGAAATAAAGCGGATAAAAGAGAATTGAAAGTTCCAAAGAGAAATGCATTAGATTTTTATTGCAAACGAGGTTGGGATATTGTTGATTTAAAATCCAATGACGACACAAAAACTGAAGACACAAAAACAGACGAAGAAAAAACTGAAGGCGAAATTGAAACAGCAGAACAACTTAGTGCTGAAGAAATTGAAGCAGAGCAAACAGAGTAAATAAAATAAATTATTAAAAATATCTATTTATTAGATTTAGTGGGCGGCGGTAGTCGGTCCACTGGAATTATAACCATATAATACGAGGATAAAATGACAGCAACATTCGTAGTAGAAGATGGTGGAGCGTATTCAGATTCAAATGCTTATCTTGAAGTTTCTGAAGCAGACCAAATAACAGAAGACTACGGTAATTCTGCAAATTGGACAGCAGCAACGCAAGCAGAAAAAGAGAACGCTATTCGACAAGCGACTCGATATTTAGATCTTAATTATACATGGGACGGATGGAAATATGATGCAGACCAAGGACTTCAATGGCCACGCTATGAGATGTATGATGAAGATGATAATTACATAAGTGAAGATACAATACCTGAAAAGCTAAAACAAGCATGTGCATATCTTGCTGTAAAAGTTATCGAAGGAGATACTTTGTTGGAAGATTTTCAAAATGATTCTAAAGTAAAAAGGACTAAAGACGTAATAGGCCCAATTACAGAAGAACGGGAATATGTTAGTGGAGAAAACCCAGAAAAAACATATACCATTGCAGAGAAACTAATTGCATGGTGGATAATAAATGGCTCTTCGTTTAGTTCAACTGAATTGGAAAGAGGTTAATATGGAAAATACATTGCCAGAATATCAAGACTTAAAAAATCTCACAGAAGAGGAACGGTCCATTATAATTATAGAAAAATTGCGAACTGTGATTATTAATCAAACCAATCATTTACGACATCATTGGGCAATAACATTGGTCTGCGTAGCAGCAGGGGCAACCGGAATGTTTAATTTAGGCATCGCATTATTAATTTTATTCTTTAAGGTTAACTAATGTCAGACTGGTTAGGAATAAATAGTTCAAATTATGAGAGCAGTTGTGGTTCTGATGATATGCGAACGCTTTCAGAAGCTCTTGGTGGAACAGATGTTTGGCAACACGATGCAGACCATGATGGTGGCATACATTTTTTCGTAGTTGATCTTGGTGAGAACGATGGTAAATTCTATAATCTAACAAAATTCAAAGGACGTTCTTATTTTGGCGATTTTGATCCTATTGATGTGGATATTTATGTTTCTGAAACGAATGGTAATTGGGGATCTGCTGTTGCAACAGGCATATCATCTTGGCAAGATACTGAAATTTTCGTAGAAGAATTGGCAACGACAAAAACAGGCAGATTTATAAGAGTAGTTATAAATCAAACAGAGGATCTTCAAGGCATAATATGGGGTAGATCTGGTTCAGCATTTACAATTTTTGACGCTTACGGCTCTTTAATTGTTCCAGTGGCAAGCGAAGTAATAATTGTTTCTAATACTTCTGGGACATTAAGAAATGAAAAATACTTAGCAAGTATAATAACAGAAGATTCTTATATATCAGGGGCTATGTTTACGTTAGCAACTACTGTTGTACTTCGTGGATCAACAGATATAATTTCAGGTGTTACAGGCGAATTTAATTTTTTGTTTACATTAGTCCGTTCAGAAGCAACTGTAAACTCTGGTACTTCTGGTTCTCTTAGTTTATGGCTTACATTGGTCAGCAATATTTCAGAAGTTGCAAGCACTGTTGGTTATTTAGAACTGGATTCAGAATTAGTAAGTTCTATAGCAGAAATATCAGTGGCAGTAAGCTCTCTTGATTCTCAACCAGGCATTGGAAGCAATGTCGTTGAGATTCCAAGTGTCGCTGCATCTTTAAGTTTTCTCGATGTTTTAACTAATTTAATAAGTTATATTACAGAAGTTGTTGGTGTCATAGGATTTCTTGATGCACAGCAAAATTTAATAAGCTCGTCGGTAGTTTTAAGTAGTGCGTCTGGCAACTTAGATATTTTATATCATCTTCGCCAAAATACAACAGCTAAAAAATGGTATGATATGTTGCAGAGAAAAGGAATTGACGCAATTGTTCGAACGTATCCCGATGCTACTTTTAACCCAAGCACTAATAAAACTACTTTAAGTCATGTTGTTGATTTTCCAGTAAAAATAATTCCAATATACAAAAATCGAGAAGGTTACAAGCCAGCAGAATTAATAACATCGGGTAATGGGCTATCAGGAATCGTTAATTATAATTTGCGTTTTGATGTCAAAGTCGGATTGAAATTAATAATCGGTTCAGCATCAAAAGTATGGACTGTAACTGGAATTACTGAAATAAAAGATTCAACCGGAATTTTACTTTATACTATTGAGGTAGAAGCAGGTGACTAAAACTAATGTCAAACTTAATAAATTTTAACGTCGCACTTGATGTTGCATCCAAAAGAATTCATGGAGACATGAATAAATTTTATAAGCAGGTATGTCTTGAAGTATTAAAAAGAATAGTTCTTAGAACTCCGGTCGATACAGGACGTGCAAGAGGTAACTGGCAAGTTGAAATTGGTAGAGCAGCAAACTCATCTCTTATCGTAGAAGGTACTGAAGGTGCGATGGCTGATTTTGCTATCAATAGTGGAGCTTCAAAATTAGCAACAATACCTCCATTTTCGTTAGTACATATTACCAATAATTTGGAATATATCGAATATTTAGAATATGTTCGCAGAAGTCCTCAGCATCCAGAAGGATTTTTAGAAATAACTTTAACAGAGATGGCAGCGTGGCTATCAGGAATTAAATAATGGGTTTTCAAAGTTTAGCTAATTCTATTAATACATATTTTGCTGCTGCTGTTGCTGTAGTCTATGGATATGTTGTCCGTTATGACGACGATCCACGTGCTACCCCAACATCTGGGCTTTGGTGTGAGGTATTAATTGATTTTGGAGATTCACAACAAAAAGAAATAGGTATAAACTCCTATCGTAATATCGGAAATTTAACTGTAAGAATTAAACAAGAAGTAGGATTAGGAATGAGTAATCTTCTTGTAGCTGCTGATAGAATAGCAACTGCATTTAGGTCAATAGATGTTGATAACTCAGTTATTTTTAATGTTCCGAGAATCGCTAAAAATGGAAGAGTGGATGATAATTATCAAGTGACAGTAACATGTCCATTTCATTATGATGAATAAAGTTTAAGAAATAATTTAAAAATTAAACAAACCAAAAAATAAGAAAGGCGACGTAAAATGGGTGACCAACGTAACGAAATAGCTAAAATGATCGTGGACGCGATTAGAAAAGTTGAAAATGCAATTTATAGGCTAAGTACATATTCTAATTACATTAATTTTGGTGGTGCTTCCGCTGTTAACAGTGCGGGTGTTGCTGGACTTTTAGGCATACTCGGAGAGACAACAGCGTTAATAAGTTCAGTAGCAGAAGCAGCAAACTCAGCAGGTGCTTTAGAACTTGAAGCTGAACTAAATGGATTAGCTGCTATAATAGCAGATGTTTCTGGTGGGTTTGATCTCCTATCTGAAATAGTTAGTTCTATAACAACAGTTTCTGGAATAGCTAATGGTAATCTTGATTCGCAACAGAACTTAATTAGTTCTATTACAGAAGCTTCTGATATATCCTGTATCAGATTGAACACAGTGCGATTAGGCGGCAGCTGTGTTGTTGCAACAGCTAATACTTGTGTTTTTGACACACAACCAGAATTAAAAGGTTCCTCAGATTCTGAACTTTATTCTGTTACTGGTTATTTATGGAATAATTAATAGCCAATAAAATAAAAACAATAATAACACAAATAAAAAATAAAAAAGGAGCGTAAAAATGTCTGATGCTAACAGAGTACAATTAGCCTATGTTGAAGAAGGTGATTTTGGAGTTAAAGAAACAGGTTCCAATTTACAAATTCTTAGATATAATAGTGAATCGTTGAAACAAGATATGGCTACAACGATAAGTGAAGAAATTCGCAGTGATAGGCAAATTTCTGATGTAGCAAGAATAGGATTAAGTGCAAGTGGTGCCATTGATTTCGAATTGAGTTATGGTTCACATGACGACTTTCTTAAAGCAGCACTACTTGATGATTCTGGCTGGTCAACAGAAGTTAGGATAACACACAGTTCAACTATTAGTGTATCATCTACTGATAATTCATTAAATGATTCCAGTAGTGGTTTTGGTAGTTTTGTAACAGGTCAATGGATTTATGTATCAGGATTTTCTACCACGGCCAATAACGGCTTCTTTAAAATAAGTAGTAAGACATCAGCTAAATTAGTATTAGCGAATGGGACTTTAGTAACTGAAGCTGCAGGCAGTGCAATAACAGTTAAGATGGGTTCACAAATCACTAATGGAATAACTCTTGTGAGTTACAATATTGAAAAAGATTTCAAAGACATATCAAATGTTTTATCATTACTTAAAGGAATGAGTATAAATACAATGTCGTTGGAAATTCCAGCAGATGGAATCATAAAAGGAAATTTCGGTTTTATGGGTTCTGCTGAAGAATCGCTTACAGCTTCTGCAGGAAGTGGATATGACGACGAGACTACTTCAGTAATAATGACTGGGGCTAATCATGTCACAGATATTTTAGAGAATTTAGAAGACGTTGCAATTCTTAGTCTTTCGCTGAACATTAATAATAATTTAAGAACAAGATTACAAGTTGGAACTCTCGGCGTCGCGAGTATGGGGTTTGGAACTGTTGAGATAACTGGATCAATATCACTTCATTTATTAACAGCAGATTTATTCGATAAATATTTAGACCAGGATGTTACATCGATAGTTCTTGCTGTGAGGGATGCAGATGGAAATGGTTATGTTATTGAACTTCCATCTGTTAAAATTATCGATGGGACGAGAAATGCTGGTGGTATAAATACTGATGTTATTGGTGATTTTGAGTTCCATGCATATATGGATGCAACTGAAAAAATATCAATTCGTATTGCAAGATTCCCAGTTTCAGAATATTTTGAAGGTAGCATTGCTGCTGTAGTAATACTTGCTGGTAGTTTAACAGGCATAGCTTAATTCTTACATGAATATTAAAAATAAAGTAGTATAACACTTTAATTATTAACAATTTCGAGGAGGACTTAAAAATGGCGAACATCGAAAGTATTAAGACAGATGTTAAGAAAGAAGAAGGCGGAGTTTGGGTTGATTTCGCAGAAGGAATCAAGTTAAAAATTGCTCGTGCTCGTAACCCAAAATATCAAGAGCTACTTCGTAATCTTGTTGAACCAAAAAAGAAAGATATAAGAGGCGATAAACTAACAATTGAACAACTCTCCGATGTTCTTTTAGAAGTGCGAGCACACACTGTTCTTTTAGATTGGAAAAATATTGAAGATAATAATGGTGCAACCATACCGTATTCTCCTGATAAAGCAATGGAATTTTTTAGAGATCCAGAGTTGAAGGATTTTCATACTTTCGTCGTTGCAATATCAGAAAATGCAGACCAGTATAAAAAAGATTTAGTTAAAGACTCGGAAAAAAACTAATAAACTTCCTACTCTGGAATATAGAGTGGGGAGTCTGGTATAGTAAGTTGAAAGCAGTTGGAAAAGAAGGGAAACATCCAAAGCCAAAACTACATAATGATTTACTTTTTATTTGGGATGCTTTTGCTGCTTTATCTTCATCAAGAAACAATCAGATTATTGTAATAAATACAAAGTCTGGCCTAAGAAGTGTAACTAACTATGGATATATTCTATTTTCTGAAATAGAATCTTGGTTAAATTTAAATGGAATTTTTAATGTCGAAAGGCGACAAGAAGTTGCCCACTTTATTCGCATCATGGATGAAGAATATATTAAATTTATGCGAGAAAAACATATAAAGATTTAGAAAAGGTAGGTTATTAAAATTCCTTCACTTGATGTTGCCATTAACGCCCTCCGTGCCCAATATGGAGCTAAACAATTCGACGATGCTGCTAAGAAAATTAAACGCAGTGCGAAAGAAGTCGATGTTGGTGTAAAGTCTAACGAGAAATCTTTCAAAAGTCTCGGCACACAAATGAAGACTTTCGCTGTAGGTATGGTTGGACTTGCTGCAGTATATAAAGGATTAAGATTTGCAGTATCATCAGTAAAAGAATTTGCAGCTTTTGAAACACAACTTGCAAATATTTCAACCATGCTCGATGATCAGACGATGGACTTTCTCCCTGGTTACAAAGCACAGCTCGCAAGTTTAGCAGTTGAATTTGGGCAAACAACTGAAACACTCTCTAAAGGTTTATATGATATTCTATCTGCATCTGTTGGTGCAGCAGATGCTGTAGGTGTTCTTAGAGCAGCATCTAAAGCAGCAATAGGTGGCCTTACTACAACAGCAGTTGCTGCTGATACACTTACAACTGTTATGAATGCTTATGGTATGGAAGCCGGGGACGCTACAAAGGTAAGTGATGTTTTGTTCGCTACTGTAAAAGGTGGCAAATTAACCTTTGCAGAATTAGGCGGCTCTATAGGAAAAGTTGTAGCTATCGCAGCGACGGCCGGATTATCGTTAGAAGAAGTTTCAGCATCCATTGCGACTATGACGAGAATGGGTATTAATGCAGACATGGCAATGACTGCATTAAAGGCAATGCTTACAGGATTTGTTAGCCCCACGAAAGAAGCAGTTGCTGCTGCTAAGATATTCGGATTAGAATTAAACTCAAATACGTTGCGTACCATTGGCATGACTGGAGCAATGCAACTCCTTGCAAACGCTACTATTGAAGAGACAGCAGCAATATTCCCTAATGTTCGTGCTCTTCTCGGATCAGAAGCTACAAGAAAGAACGTAGTAGCTTTAATTGGTGACCATAAAAAAGCATTGAACGCTGCGGGGCTGGCAGAAATAGCATATCGAAAGAATGCTGCTACAACTGAGATAGCACTTGCTAAAAACAGAGAGTTATGGATTAGTATCAAACGTGATTTGGGTGAGGGAATCGCACCGCAAGTTAATACTTGGCTTCAAGGTATGTCATTGCTTGCTAAAGAGTGGAAATTTGGTTGGACATCGATGGTCAATGCTCAAAAGAATGCACAAGCTGAAATAAATGCCCAACTTGAAGAGCCAGATATAATTACAAAATTTAATCTAAGTAGGAAAAAGGAGGCTGACGATCTCGTAAACGCTGCTAAAGAATTTGCTAAAATTCAGAAATCAGTAATGAAAGATATAGCAGAAAAGGAATTTGTTGGGCCTATACAAATCCCAACAGCGAAAGTAGACACTGGTGCAGCAGAAGAAGCAGAAAAAATTAAGCAGGCAGCAAGGGATCAAACAGAAGCATACCGAAGGATGTATGATGATCTTGGTGAGATGGGAAATGCCAGTTATGAAAATCGGCTTAAACTTCTTAACTACGAAAAGGAAGATTACGCAACATTCATCAAAGATAAAGAACTTTTAGACCAATGGTATTCCGCTAAAAAGGGCGAAATTGATACAGAAATGAAGATAGCTTCAGATGAAGCATTAGCATATCAAAAAGCTCAGAAATCAGATGCTACAAGATATTATGATGACCTTTTGGAATATGAAGCAGATAGGCAAAAGGCTATATTAGATGGGCTTGGTGGTGTTGGTGATGCAACAGAAGCAAGTTTGTCTTCTGCTTTTAAAAACATGATTACTGAAGGTGAAAGTCTCAGTGATGCTATGGATTCAGTTTTTGCAAGTATTGGAGCATCTTTCGCACAACTTGCAGCAGATATGATTGCTCAAGAATTAATGCTCCAATCAGTAAAATTAATGTTAGGTATTGGTGGCGGAATTGCTGGTATTTTTGGTGCTGGTGCTGGTGCTGGTGCTGCTGGTGCTGGTGCTGGTGCTGGTGCAGGAACATGGGGAGCAAGTGCGAAGGGGAATATATTTAGCAATGGCTCTATAGTTCCTTTTGCAAAAGGCGATATTTTAGCAAGCCCTACAATTTTTCCAATGTCAAACGGCGGGATTGGATTAGGTGGAGAAGCCGGAAAAGAAGCAATAATGCCGTTAGGAAGAGACAATCAAGGACGGCTTGGTATAAGAACTGAAGGCGACAATGGTAGCAGCAAGACACCAATAAAAATAATCAACGTGATGGATTACTCGATGGTTCAAGAATATTTAAGCACTGGTGATGGCGAACGAACCGTAGTAAATATAATGAGGCGTAATGCTAATGAAATTCAAGATGTTGTTGGATAATTAAATGAAATATTATTATGTTTATATTCATATTTGTTTAGTAACTGGAAAGCCATATATTGGATGGTCTGCAAATCCTAAAAGACGATGGCATGTTCATTGTTGGGCTAAAGATAAATCAGCTTTTCATAATGCTATTCGTAAATATGGAAAAGAATGTTTTGAGTCACAGATTATTTTTAGAACTGCAAATCTCGAAGAAGTAAAACAAAAAGAAATTGAGTTTATTAGGCAATTTGATTCTTTAGTTCCTAATGGATATAATTTAACAAATGGTGGCGAGGGTGTGAGTGGCTATAAATGGACTGAAAATCAAAAAGAAAATGTAAGAGGCAGAAAAAACCCTCTTTCAAAAGAGCACAAGGAAAAAATAAGGCAAGCACTTAAAGGGAAAAAATTCAGCCCCGTTTCGGAAGAAACAAAGAAGAAAATGAGAGAAGCCCACTTAGGAAAAAAGTTTTCGGAAGAAAGAAAAAGAAAATCAAATACACACTCTACAGAATCAGAAATAAAAAGATTGCAAACCAGAATCACAAAATTAGAACAATATTTAATATAGTGTTGTAAAGTCAGTCACGTGACTTTAATATTTTATTCCTCCTTTTGAAAGGATTTATTATGGGTAGTTTTAGTAATTATTTAGAAGGTGCATTATTGCAACACATTTTTAGCACAGGTGCTGGAAATAACGCCATGGCAGTGCCCGACAAGTACGTCGCACTTTGTACAGTGACAGTCTTAGACACTATGACTGGAACCACAATCACTGAGCCAAGTGGTGGTGGTTATGCTCGTGTAATTTGTCAAACATGGGACGCTTGTGCTGGTGCTGGTGCAACTGAGAATTCGCAGGCCATTACTTTCCCGCAAGCAACCACAAGCTGGGGAAAGATTACAGACTTCGCAATTTGTGATGCGGCGACTGTTGGAAATATGCTGGCTTATGGTGCGTTAACCGTAAGCAAAAGCGTCCAGACAGGCGACACACCGAAGTTTGACACTGGCGATTTGGACATCACCCTTGACTAATTTTTAATTGTATGTATCCTGGCGGCGATGGGCAGGGTATGTATGGCGAAATTCTTTTTTGATGAGGAGACTTAAAATGGCGGATAAAATTATAAACCAAGGCGAAAATAACATTGCAAATAAAACTCAAAAAGTATATTTAGCAATTCTTAATAGTGGAAAATTAAGGCGGGAAATTATTGCAACAGTTATCCCTGCAATGCGAAGAACAGAAGGAATTGAACTTATCTGGGAAAATCCAATGAAGACTTGGGCTAATCCCATCTCAAGTAATCGTAATATGGTAGTGAAACGATTTCTTAAAACAAATTGCGATTTCCTTTTAATGATAGATGATGATGTAGTTCCATTACATAATCCTTGTGAATTAGTCAGAGCAAATATGGACATTATTGGAAGTCCTGCATTAGTTGCAAGCCCAGGAGATTTAATGGTTTGGACAGCTTATGTTAAACATATTGACGGTGTTGGGTATATGGCTGTAGATTTGAATGCTATGGATGATATGTTTGACATGCTCCAAGTTGATATTGTTGGGACAGGTTGTATTTTAATAAAGCGAAAAGTTTTAGAAGTATTAAAAGCTCCGTTTCATTGCGAGTTCGATGAAGATGGTGTAATAGCTTATGGAACTGATTTTGCATTTTGTCGCAAAGCAACGAGTGCTGGATTTAAAGTTTATACTACAACACATCGGCGATGTGAACATTATAAAACTATTGGTTGGAATGAACTTGATAGTTGGGATTCTATTAACTACTTTGATAAATCTAATTCCAGATATGGTATGTTCTGGGGTGACTATCATATAACAATGAAAGACTGGCATTTTATTAATGACCAGATTGAAAAAATTAAAACAAATAAACAACTACGAATTCTTGAATTTGGTTCTGGGCTTTCTTCGTTACTTTTATCAGAAGAAAATGAAGTAATAAGTTACGAAACAAATCCAAATCACGCAGAAATAATCAGAGCGAGATGCACTGATAAAAATAATCTTACTATTAAACTTTGGGATGGCCATACTACTCCTGAAGAATTGAAAACATCAATAAATTTCGCGGACAATAATCCGCGAGGACATAAAGAATTCGATCTTTGCTTCATTGATGGACCTGAACCAAAGTTAAAAGGTGGAATTGGAAAAGAGGCAGCAATTCAAATAGCGTCGCAAGTATCAGATCATGTTATAGTATGCGATGCGGGTAGAAGCGAAGAGGAGCAATATCAAAGAAAACATCTGCGAAGTATATTCAAGCTAACAGCAAGAAGCGGAAATCACATCGCAAGATGTCACTATTGGATTCGTCGTCCGAAACCAGTAGAATTAGATGATGTTAGAAAACAATTGGCTGAAAGTATAGGCTAAGATAATCAAGTTAATTGTTCATTATTCGCCGGTTAGTTTGAAAGTGAATAGAACATAGTTAAGGACTAAAATGGCTACTTGGGATTTACTCGATGAAGATTGTTCTGATATTTCCGACTGGACCGATGGGGATGTTGGAAATGGCGTGAGTTCAGTTAACCCCGCAGGACAATTCCAGTTTGTTTCCGGCTCTGTAGGTTTGGGAAACTACGCTTATCGTGCCAGAGATATAGGCAGTTTTCCTAATACTTTTACGTATGAAATAAAAACCTACCACGATGTAGCTGGGACAAGGGCCAACGCCGACTTTCTTAATCTTAATTGCTTCCAAGCGGATGAATATTTTAGCGTAATATTCTGTTCAGACGGACTGTTTATAAATGACACAGATTCCGGCTATACTGAAGTAGGGACTGATTTAGTCAAACAGGGGGGAAGTGCAGAATGGCAGATATGGAGATTTCTTGTAACTTTTGGGTCGGTTGGTGATGGTGATGGTGTTTGTGATGTGTACCTGAAGGACTCTACTCATAACTGGGAAAAAGTAGGTAGTGCTATTCCGTGTAGTAAAGAAGCAGTTTTTCCCGGTGGACTTACATCTCTGGCTCAGTATGGCCAGACAACTGCTAACCAAATAAGCCACGTCGATTACGTAAAAATAGCAACAGGTTTTATATTACCTTTCGTTGGTTCTTCTGCAGGAGTTTCTGGTGCTGAAGGTTCTTTAAGTTTTGCAGAAACAGAAATTGTTGGTTCTACAACAGCAACATTAACCGCATCAGGCACTTTAGAACTTGAATCTGAAATAATTAGTTCTGTTATAGCCACGACAAATGTCGCTGGTTCTTTAGAGTTTGAAACTAAGGCAATAAGTGGAACTGTTGCTGTAACTATAAGCATCACAGGTTCTTTAGAACTTGAACAAAGTTTAATAAGTTCCGCTGATGCTATTTCCAACATCATTGGTTCTTTAGAATTCGAATCAGAATTAATAAGTTCCGCTGATGCTATTTCCAACATCATTGGTTCTTTAGAATTCGAATCAGAATTAATAAGTGCAGCCGCTGCGATTTCCAACATCACAGGTTCTTTAGAATTCGAATCAGAATTTATAAGTTCAGCTGCTGCGATTTCCAACATCATTGGTTCTTTAGGACTCGAATCAGAATTTATAAGCTACGCTGTTGCGATTTCCAACATCACAGGTTCTTCAGAACTTGAGCAAAGTTTAAATAGTTCTACAACTGCGATTTCCAGCATAATCGGTTCTTTATTATCAACTGCTGAAGTCGAGATAATAAGCTCCGCTGTTGCGATTTCCAACTCCATAGGTTTATTAGAACTCGAATTAGAATTAAATGGTTATGTTTCAGAAATCGCAGATGTTATTGGTTATCTTGAGTCCGAATTAAATGGTTCTATTGCAATAATAACAAGTTCAGTTGGTTCATTAAATATTTTAACCAACTTAATAAGCTCTGTTACGAGCATTTCTAATACTTCTGGAATCTTAAATGTTTTAAATCAATTAATCGGTGAAAGTACAAATGGGGCTTCCACTGTAAGTGAAACTAATATTGATAAAAACATAATAAGTTCTATTACAGAAGTCGCTGGTGCTATATGTTCTTTTGATTCTCAACCTGGAATGGGAAGTAGCATTGTTGAAATTTCTGGAATTGCAGCATCTTTAAGTTCATTAAATGTTTTAACTGATTTAACTGGATTTATTGCGAGCACTTCGAGCACTTCTGGATTCTTAGATGTTTTAACACAATTAATAGGCAACAGTACAAATGGAATTTCTTTTCTTGGACGAGTTGCAAAATTAATTAGTTTAATTGGCTCAATAACTGCAGTTTCAAATCTCCCAGATACATCAAATTATTTAGCCATCGTACCGGATTTTGAAGCAGCGACTTTATTCTGGAGGCCACAAGATAGTATTGTTGAAACGTTAGAATGGAAGACGAGTATATTAAATGCTTATGATGGATCGGAACAGCGAATAAAAATACGCCAGACACCAAGACAACTATTTAATTTGAGATTAATTTTAAACACTAATAAAGAAAACACTTGGTTTGACTCTATTATTCATACATGGCAGAAATTGACTTGGTTACTCCCAATATGGTCAGAATACGTTGAGCATACTGCAGATATTAACGCTAAAGATGAATCTATAGAAAATATAGATACGACAAACGCTGATTTTAGAAACGATAGTAAAGCTATGGTTTGGAAGTCAGCGACTGAATATGAAGTAGTTGTTATTGATACAAAAACAGATTCCAATTTAAATTTAAGTTACTCGATGTTAAATTCTTATACTGGTATTAAGTATATTATGCCTGTAAGAACTGCATATTTAATCGCATCAAGCAAAAAAGAAAGATATAACTCAGAAACATCTGTTGTCAACTTAACTTTTGCAGTTTATAATAATGTTGAGTTTACTGATTATGTTCCAAATACAATTTATGATGGTTATGAAGTATTAGATACGCCTGCATTTATGGATGATACACATTCTGAAGATAGTGATGGCGATATTCTAATTACAGATTTTGAAACTGGTATTTTTAAAGTAGAGAGTAGCAGCAACTTTAATTTCTTATCTCAAAGTCATAAGTTTTTTAATGATAATAAAGTTGCTTGTTGGAATTTCAGGAAGTTTCTACATTCTCTAAGTGGGAGACAAAAAACAATTATTATTCCAACTTTTCGTAGTGATGTAACACAAACAGATGATATTGAAACAACAGATACATCTGTTAAAATTGAAAATATTAAACTCGCTACGAACATGGGATTTAACGCACTACGAACTTATATTGGATTTTACTTCACGACGACAGGCGTTTTAATTATAAGAAAGATTAAAGCTATTGTTGAAATTGATGCTAATGAGGAAAGGATTAGTTTTAACACTAATTTAGGTTTAGCTAACCCAGTAGTGAGCGGAGACTGTAAGATTTGTTTTGTCGATAAATGTAGGCTAACATCTGATAGTATTCAAATAAATTGGCAATATGCTAACAGAAATGAATGCAAAACTAATTTTATGAGGGTTCATAATGGCGGACGTTAATATAATTAGTTCTGTTGATGAAGGCTCTAATGCTAATGGTTATCTTAACGCTCAACTCGGATTAGAAGGAGCTATTTCCAGTATTTCTGATGCTAATAGTCTGTTTAGTTTCTGGATTCTTATAGCTTGTAATGTTTCTGGAAACTCCAGTTCATCCAGCGTTACATTTATTTTTGAGAATTACCTTCTCGATGAGCAAAGTGTTCAAGATGGGCAGCCTGTCGAACTTTATCTTTTTGATAAAGATGAGGGGGCTGAGTTTTGGTCTTATACAAGTACAGATTACAATATTGTCCATGACGGTAGAACATATCTTGCAGAATTAATTAAGAGAGGTGATATTGTATTAGATTTAAACTCGTTAAAGACGAGATTAGAAGTAGAAGTGCATTTATCTAATCCATTTGTCAGAAATTTTATTAGTGAGCCAATAGAGGGAACCGTCAGGCTAACAATATATAGGAGGCATGCTGATTCCTATGCAACATATTGGAGAGGATATTTGCAAGGTGTAAAATTCCTATCTAAAAAAGTTATTATATTATTAGGCCTAAAAATAAGCAGTCTAAAACGATTTGGCTTAATGCGAAAATTCCAACGCAATTGTGGCCTTGCACTTTATTCTACTTGGTGCACAATATCTAAAACTAATCCATTATATTATGTGGATGGAACTATTAATTCAATAAGCGGAACGACTATAGACGCAACCATTTTTAGCTCTAAAGCAGATGGATGGTTCCTTGGCGGTATTTTTAAAACAGACAATGGAAGCTGCTTACAAAAGATTGTCTATCATTCAGGCACTGAAATAAAAATATCAAGATCTGTATCAGCAATTTCAGCAGGAGATACATTTAGGGCATGGGCAGGTTGTGATCACTTAAAAGCAACTTGTAAAGATAAATTTGCAAATAAATTAAATTATGGAGGGCAGCCATATTTGCCAGATAAGAATCCATTTACTGGTGATGCTGTAATGTAATGTTTACACTTAAAAAAATAAAATCTAAGCCGCTTAAAATATTGCTTCAAATACTGGCAGTAGTATTATTCTTAGACATACTAACAAGTCCTAAACCAGTTGTCGAAGATGGTACACCTCAATTGGCAATTTTGAATTTTATAGTACAAGTGGCTATAATGATAGCACTTTCTATGCTATTAGCACCAAAGCCAAAACAACCTGCTAAATTAAGGCCAGTAACTTTAGAACAATTTGATATCCCAACAGCAGAAGAGGGCCGTCCTATTCAAGTTCTTTTTGGAAAAAAATACGTTGCTGCCCCTAATGTAGTGTGGTTTGGTCATTTAAAAGCAACACAGATAATGGGCTAATAACTAATGAAAATTAAAAGAGCCAGAGATCCAGCAATTATAAAACATCTGCGCAAGTTTTTTACTGAAGATGGTGCTTTTACTCGTGATATAATTGCTAAAGAACTTTTTGAAATAATGGTAGCAGTTCCAGAAGAGATTTTTGTTGCTATTATTTTTGAGAATAATGAAATACATGGATTCGCTATTAGTTGGCTAATGGATAATAGAGAATATGTTTGGCTTGCTCAAGCATGGTCTAAACCCGGAAGTGGAAGAGGGTATGGTAAAATAGCTATCGATATGATTAAACAATGGGCAATAAAAGAATTTAATATTCATGAAATAAGATTTGAAACTGAACGGAATCCAGAAGCTATAGAAAGAGTATGGGGATTTAAAACCCATGCTTATATTATGAAGAGTAATTTTTAATATGAACTACTTCCCGCAAAAACTTAATAACAATATTGAATTTGACCGTAGTTTTGATGGTTTTGATTTAAAACAATACAAGGGTATAATTCAAGTTAAACGAAATGGATATGAATTTCAAATATCTTCAAATCCATTTTCTTCAGTTAAATATAAGGGTAAAAAGAAACAAATTGTTGGATACAAGTATTCATTAGGGATGCACATGATTGCTGGTCATGGAAACATCGATGCTTGTGAAAAAATTAAGGTTGGAGAAAAAGTAGCGTGGGCGCATTCTAATGTTCTTAAAGATTCACATACAACAATTGTTACATCATACTGCTTATCACCAGGAGTAATATATGGACAGACTTTTACAACAACTTCTTCTTATACTTTAAATTCAATTAGCTTAATGGTGTGGAGAAATTGGAATGCGTATCCAGGAACCATATATGTATCTCTAAGAGCGACTGATGTATTAGGTATGCCAACTGGACCAGATTTAATAAATGGATCATTCGATGGCGATACAATAATAGAACAACCGGCTTCGTTAAGTCTTGCTGAATGGAAAGAAGTAGAATTTGATGCACCAATAATTTTGGATGACGCTACAAAATATGCATTTATATTCAGCGTTCTTCCGTATCCAACAGTCGGATACGGTGGTTGTAATTTTAATGCAGACAGTGTCGGAACTAATTATCCTGGCGGTACAGCAGTTACATCACTTGATGGTGGAGTAACTTGGGCTGAAGAAATTAGTGTTAACGATATACTTTTCAAGTGTTATAAAAAAGATGGGAGTGCACCTAATTCAACGATTACAATTTCTAATAATGATTTATTTGGTGGTGATAAAAGTGAAGGCGGTATAATTGGTAATGTCGATTTAATGTTTGGTGCGGCAGATCAAATGCAGAATAGTTATCTCACAGCAAGACTCGACACTGATATACCTGCATTTCGTGGTCTTTGGGGAGCAGTTTTAAATCAAGTTTATATTGGGACAAGCCCATATTTAAAGCCGTGGAGTTTTTTACTAAAAAGAGTTAGCAAACAAATTAGCGGCGAAGTTCAGTGGTACAAAGAAAAAGCTGTATTAAGGCCAAGAGAAGTAGCAGGGGATGATTTAAACGCTGCACACATAATACGTGAATGTTTAATTGATAAAGAATGGGGCTTAGGTTTTGATGCAACAGAAGATATTGATGATAATGCTTGGAAAGAAGCCGCAAATATTTTATATGAAGAAGGTTTTGGCCTATCAATACAGTGGGATCAAGTCATTCCTGTAGAAGATTTTATTGATGATATTTTAAATCATATTGCTGGAATTTTATATCAAGATTTAGCAACAGGAAAGTGGATTCTTACTTTAACGAGAGATAATAATTTTTCAATAGCATATGATAGCTATATAACTGGTGATAATTCTCAAGCAACTATAACTCCAACGCAAAATAAGCAATATGCTCAAACATTTACAACATCACGAACGTATCAACCTGCTTATTGTAAAATTAAGATTTTCAAGGCGTTGATAGGTCAAACAGTAAATGCTAAATGTGAAATACAAAGAGTTGATATAAATGGTAAACCAAATGGGGCTATCATTTCAGAAGGTAATATACAAACTGCGAATATTGGAACATCTGCTGCATGGGTAGTTTGTAATTTTACTAAAACTGGAATTCTTAATGTTAATACTCAATATGCACTTGTAATTTATCCGAATACAGGAGTTGGAACTTTAAACTGGAGAGTTAACACTTATGGTTCTTTTTCAGGTGGATCTTATATAGTAACTAATGATGATGCTGTAACATGGACTAAAGTATCAGGTAGTGATTTCATGTTTGAAATCTATGCTGGTGCAAACTTAGAAACTTTTAATGAGGATGATATAATGGATCTGGATGAGTTTACTCGTTCAGCTTATGGTGAAATTGTAGATCAAGTTACAGTACAATTTTGGGATAAACTTGCACATAAGTCTCGTTCTTGTGAAGCCCGCGATATTGCATTAATGGAGAAACAAGGTGGGGCAGTAATAGAAAAAATCCTTAATTATCAAGGAATTTGTGATCCAACACTTGCTAATAATGTAGCGGAGAGGGAATTAAAATTAGTAACATCCATGTTAGCAGGTATGCGGTTAAAATGCACGAGAAAAATGTCTCATTTAAAACCTAATAATACTTTCAAGATATCATGGTCAGATTTGGGAATTGTTGAAATGGTGATAAGAGTTTTAAATGCTAATTATGGGAGTCTGGATAAAAATGAAGTTTATTTGACTTGTGTTGAAGATACATTTTCAGCAGCAGAAACAATATATGGTGATGCACCAGATACATTATGGACAGATTCTATTAATGATCCAATAGATATTATCAATAGAAGATTAATTGAAATACCATATTGGTCATTATGTAATCATGTAGTAGGCTCACCATCATTAGTTGATGCGTTAGATGATGATACTTGTTTTATATGTACAATAGCTGGAAAACCAACAGAAGATGCTTTTGATTATGATATATTAGCTCGTCTTTCTGCTTTGTATGATTTTGAAGATGTAGGCGTCGGTAATAATTCGTTTACACCTATTGGCGTTTTGACTAATGCCATTTTAAGAAATGCGATAGATACAACTATTGATTTAAGTAGCCAATCAGATTTAGATTCTGTTGATATAAATACTTATGCAATTATAAATGAAGAGATTGTAAAAGTTATTTCTACGGATTTAATCAATAATCAAGTAACTATGGCCAGAGGCGTATTGGATACAGTTCCAGCAATTCATTTATCTGGTGATATAATTTACTTTATGGAATTAAGTTATGGCGAAATTGGTACAGAATACACCAATGGCAATACACCATCTACAAAACTATTGTCGCGTACGGCTCGTGGCAGTTTAGCAGAAAGCGATGCAACAATTGAAACTAAAAGCCCTGCTTTAAATAGTCGAATGATTCGACCATATCCGCCCGGAAATTTAAAGTTTAATGGTGATAGTTATCCATCCTATTTCTCTTCTGGTGCTCATGGAAATAAAGTTACCATTAGTTGGAATCATAGAGATAGGACCAACCCAATTCAGTTGAATTCTTTAGTGGAGCATTCAGATAGTGGGATTAGTTTAGAATTTGGAGCATCATATACAATTAAACTTTATGATGCAAATAATGTTTTAAGGCAAACAATTACAGGATTAACTGGAACATCTTATGAACTCACTGAAGCCAATGAAATAACATGGTGCGGCTCTCTACAAGAATCTCTGCGATTTGTTATTTACACTGTACGAGATGGATATAATTCATTGAATAATGGTTATGATATAACTATTGAGAGATCGTTTAGAGGTAATGTTTCAGCAGCGAGTGCCATAACCGGCAGCATGTCTATCTTCATGAATGGTGTTGTTTCATCTGTTTCGAACATAAGTTCAACTAACTTAAATCGCATTAGTTTATTAATTGGTTTAACAGGCAGTATATTAGAAACACAAAGCGATTTATACACGCATTATATATGTGTTGGAACAACACACGGAATAAGCAGTATATCCGGTTCTCTAATGACTATTGTAGCCATAATTGGTTCAACAGGTGCAATATGTGGAATAGATAGCGTATTAGATGTACATGAAGGATTTCCTGCTATGGCAGGCTCTGTTATTGGGGTTTTGAACATAATTGGAGATTTATCTGTTAAACCGGTATTGCAAGACCATTGTAATTCTCTGGATGGTGGAACTCTTTCTGGAGTTATGAGTTTAAGCACCACATTATATGAAGGCCAGCACTTTACTGCAGATGCAACATACACTTGCACTATTGCTAAAGTCGTGCTCTCTAAAAATGACACTTTAGCAGGTGAAACTATTATAGTTGAGATTTATGAGGCTTCTGAAGGATTACCAACAGGGATTCCTCTTTGTAGTGGAGCCGTTCCATCTGAAGCAATACTTGGAATAGGAAATGCTTACAAAGCTTGGCAAGAAGTTGATTTAGGTTCTGGATGCGAGATAATTTCAGGTCAAGATTATTGCGTCGTTAGTCATTCTTCAGTAGCTGGTTTTAATATGTGGTTCCATGCTGGTGACATAGTTGCGGATGGAACGCGAGTATGGTCGAGTGATGCTGGCTCAAATTGGAATATAACATCAGGTTGGGATCATTTATTCGAGACATGGGGCGAATAATTTTTCAATCTTCTTTTGCAACACCTACAAAGCCAAATTAACAGCTTTCAGCCGAAAAACGACGCTGCTGGAGGCCCATAGAGCGACGATCTATCTTTCTACGAGGGATAATAGCCTAATAGCCCATATCAGCCAAATACACGCTTAATTTCAACTCAATAGCTGTTTTTAGGCTAAAAACAACGGTTCTCAGCGTTCAATTATCAGCAGTTATCAGACGTAAAAAATATTTGCAAATATCAGCAAAATTCTTTATTTCTTCTTTGCTTTTGCTCAAAGATGTGCTATACTTTGTGTAGATACGAAATTGACAAATTAATAAGGAGAATAAAATGACACTTATAGAACGAATAGAAAAAATAAGCTTTTGTCGCGAAATTTGGATTACATTTATCGGTGTTTGTATCGCATTAGCATAGATTTATTAGAGCGGGATTAAATCCCGCTTTTTTATTATACATTGTACTTGGTTATCAGACTTAAAAAATATTTGCAAAATTAAAAGATTTCTCTTTGCTTTTGTCTTAAAATGTAGTACACTTTGTGTAGATAAGAGAGCAAAGGAGGTTAAAATGACAACTAAAAAAGAAAACGATATAATTTTTATTCAGTCAACAGCTTATGATAGTGAAATAGAGTTAAGTAAGAAAGAAGCAGAAAAGCATCTAAAGGCTATTAAAAGTGGATGTAAAAACGAAGGTATAAATTTTAACAGTGCTGCAGGTTATGAGTACATTAAAGATTATTTCAATAATTAGAGCATAGCTTGTTATAGGACGTAAAATATATTTGAAAAGTTAATAGATTTCTCTTTGCTTTTACCTGATTATAGGTTATACTTTAGGTAGATAAGAGAGTAAAGGAGGTTAAGAAAATGGCGACTATAATAGGTTTAACAAGCATCGTATTTTTAATAAAAGTATTAGCTTTAAGCAAAACTAAACCAATACCCAAAGTAATAGCTCAGATGCGTGAAACAACGATTTGTAGTTTAATCGACTTATAAATTTAAGATACTCAGCCGATACTCAAATCCAGGATGAGACATTCCTTATCGGCTGAGAACCGTAAATTTCTAAACGATTAAAGGAGACGAAAATGGCATCATTAAAAACGTATTTTCAAGTTACCACGAGAAGTAAAATGATGTGGATGCATATTGGTGAAATGATAGCTTATGACTTCGACACTATCGACCTTCTTTTTAGCGATGGCAAAGTGCGAAGTTATCTTCATTCAGAGGTTGTGCCATATAACTTAGTTCCTGTAATTGTGCTACCTGTTGAAGACAGATGTCATCGAAGAGGAGATCCAGTTAAAATATAAACGATTAAAAGGAGACGAAAATGGCAAAGTCATTCTTTAGAGTAGTAAATCCATTCGATAGGATTCACGCACAGAAGAGTGGGCAAATTGGCGAATTAATTGGGATTATAGACGAGTGTATCGGTTTACAATTCTTAGATGGAGCTGAATATTATTTTTATCCTGACGAAGTTGAAGCGATAAAAAACTAAAATAGTTGGCTTGTTGTTGGAGGGTAGCATGGAAACTGACATTAAAATTAACAGTCAATGTGAAGAGTGCCTAAAGCATACTAAATGTGGATGCATCGGCAAAACAGTAGATGTGAAAGTCCAAATTCAAACACCTCTTTATTTTGGCACGAAACAAACTATTAATAAGAAACTGAGTGGATTAAAACTTTGTAAAGATTATGAATTCGACGAGCGACTTTATACGTTCGACGATGGAAGTAGATTTGGACATGCAGACACAATTGACGTTATCCTAAAAAGGAAAGGCGTAAGGGAAAAGGAAGAGGCGATACATGACAATTGCGAAGCTGTGGATCTCGGTGAAACTCTAAGTAGTGCTGATCTTGAAAACTTAATATAACTGGATAATTAAATGACTATTTTACAAACACTTTTATTATCTACAATACTTTTAAGACCAATGGAAGTTACAGCATATTGCAAGTGCGAAAGCTGTTGCGGAAATCAAAGTCCGGGCATCACCGCGAGCGGCTACACAATACGTCAAGGCGATAAATTAGTTGCAGCTCCCCAGACTTTTAAATTCGGAACTCAAATATTTATACCAGGATATGGTTTGGCCTCTGTAAGAGATAGGGGCGGAGCGATACAAGGTAGCCGCCTTGACGTATATTTTGACTCGCACAAAGAAGCATTAAAATGGGGACGACAAAATGTATTGGTAACCGTATTTCAAGGAGAATGAAATGATTCAGCTACCACCATCAGAATTTACTTTTGGGCTATATGGTTGGGATGCAGCACCATGGAGTGCTATCAAAACAACTAAAGGGTACATCGACTGGTTATTAACTCAGCCAATTATTGGTTACTGCGATGGTGCTATAACAGAAGTTCGCCCAAGACCAGATGACATAGCAGTTATGTTTGAAGACGAAGATGGAAAGGGGTGGAACCATATTCCTAAAGAAATATGGAAGAAATTTGTTAGTGTTCAATATAACAATCAAAGAACTAAAATCCACGGAGAATGAAAATGGCAAAAATAAATTGGGATGAGATTGAAAAGAAATTGAAAGAAAATAGAGATCGATTGGAAGCGTTGCAAGAAAAAATGAAAGAGAATAGTTTGGATATAAATAATCAGGTTTACGACTTAGAAGATGTTAGCTTCGAACATCCTATGTGCAAATGCAATTTCGAAGGTAATGACTCAAACGAACCAGAAATATTTGTAGATCCTGATTTCGATTATAAACAGAGATTCGATAGTAAACTTGCAAGCTGTTCATTCAACAATCCGCTTAAGCAGCCATTCCAAAAGTCGCTAAGTTTTAACGACATGGATCAGAACGAATTATGGTTGATCGGGCTGTCAATGCCTGACGGATTTATACCAGAAAAGGATTTTATTACTAAAGCAAATCAACTCTTCGTCCATACATTCTTAGGGGATTATAAGTAAACCTGCGATATTATAGGACGTAAAAAATATTTGCAAAATTAAAAGATTTCTCTTTGCTTTTGTCTTAAAATGTAGTACACTTTGTGTAGATAAGAGACAAGTTAAAAGTAAAGGAGAACGAAATGGTTATCGAAGAAACAGTATTCAAAATGACAGAATCAGCAAACGAGCTTTTCAGTTACGGCGAATTTGGATCTTCAAAAGACCTTCTGCAACTTATCGATTTAGTTTGTGAGAACAATGAAGTTCCGTTTCCAGATGAAGCTGTCGCATTAAATATCGCATTAGACGATAAGCTTGGATATGCAGTTTTACCGATTCGTACCGATTCATAACTAAAAGTTAGCTTAGATTTGGTCAGGAGAATAAATGGAAACTAAAACCAAAATAAATCAAAAGCCAGTAGTCGGAGACGGAGCAACAGAATTATGTTGGAGCGATGCACACGCTTATACTATTATAAAAGTATCGCCGAGCGGAAAAACAATTTGGCTGCAGAGAGACAAAGCCACGCTGCTTAACGGATTCGATAGCGGCGAAAACGATGCTTTAGTGATGCATCCTGGTGGCTTCGCTGGTCATGTCGAAGGAGTTCAGCGGTTTAAATACGAACGAGATACAAACGAGCATATTAGAAAAGCCACGCTTCGTAAAGATGGAAAATTCGGTATAGTCGGCTCATCTCGTTCTAATATTGTAATCGGTGTACGAAATAAACATTATGATTATAATTTCTAATTAAATCGTGGAGAAGAGAAATGGAAACTATTACAAAAAAGTCACATCCGAAAGAATGGGCAATAATTATAAAGGCATTGCCGAATTATCGTAAACGCTCTGCGTTTTTACATGCAAACCAAACAAGCGTTACGCTCCATGGTCGATACTGGGACGGCGGAAGTCGAACGACTTGGCATATTATCAGAGGAAACTTAGTTGAACAAGTTCCATCTCGAAACGACTATCCTTTTACATCTCCAGAAACAGAAATTGATTTGAGAAATCCAAATGATGGAGTTTCCGTAATGGTGGTATCTTCAGGAACTTTCTGTGGAAAACCATCGACAGCCAGCTTATACATGGACAATTAAATGGCAATAAAAGAACTAAAACCAAGAATAGAAAAAGCGATGTTAAAAGTCAGGGAGGATTTAGCAGGGATAAGTGGCAGCACTAACCCACAAATTATTGAAGAGCAACATAAATTAGAAGGTCAACTCTTGGCATTGACTGCTTGTTATGCGGCACTGTGTGGGAACAACATCTATCTAAATATAATTTCCGGCGATTAAAACTATGGAATTAAAAATACCAGCATTTCCGATTCTTGAGCCTTTGTCGAAAGCCACACAAACTGCGTTGGCTCCACTTAATCTCTTGCCAGGAGATTTTCTTGAAATAGACGTAGATGAAAAAGAAGGTCAGCATTTTATGGTTCAAGCTGTTTGTCTTAAGAAGTGTCCAGCTAATGCATTACCAAGTATGGACGATGCAGCGATGCCAGCTTATGTGACAACTCCAGAAGGTGCATTCTACAAAGATGATAGTTTCTATCACTATCCAAGTTTCAGTGCATCATCCACTTGGTTCCATAGAATTCCAGAACGTTCTCAAAAAGGCTTTGGATTTTGGAGACTGGCTGGAACTGATTACACGGCTTTAATAATTCATCATGCTTGGCCGCACCATAAGTTAATTTTTAAATCAGAGCAAGCACAGCTTCTTTATACTTTTTTATTACGGAGATTTTTTGCTCAATCAAAAAATGCTACAATAGCTGCAGAGTTTAAGTTGTCCGGTAAAGTTCCTGAAATGCCAGAAGATTTTATAGAACATCCAAAACTCCCATTAACAGACTATCAAAAAACTGCATTATATATTAGTTTACGAAGCAGTGCATATTCTTTATTTATGGAGCAGGGAACTGGAAAAACGCCAGTCATTATAAATAAAATATGTTTAGCCGCAGCAAGAAAACGAGCCGCAAAAAAAGGAATGTACCGTGCATTAATAATTTGCCCTCAACAAGTTCGTTTGAATTGGGAACGAGAATTTATGAGATTCGCCACAGTTCCTGGAAAGACTTGTATTTTGCGTGGTGGAAATCTACAGAAAGTTAGGCGTCTTATCGACGCACTCAGGGATGAAGATGATTGTGCTTGGTCTGCTTGCATAATCTCTATCGATTCTGTCAACTCGATATGGGATGCGATAAAACAATTACAATGGGATTTTGCTTGCATAGACGAGTCGCATAAAATTAAAAACCCATCAACTAATAGATTTAAAAACTTAGTGTTGCTCGATGATACACATGCAAAATCAAAAGAAATTTTAACTGGAACACCTATTAATAATTCACTTTTTGATTTATGGGCACAACTGGAATGGCTTGGAAAAGGCTTATCTGGATTTTCTACGTTTGGTAATTTCAGAGCATTTCATGGAAAATGGGAGCAACAAATGCAAGGTGGTACTGGAGTAGCTAAACTGGTTGGATTTAAAAACATGCCACTTATACAAGAACGACTTGCAAGACTATCATTTTTGTTCCGAAAAGAAGATATGAAAGGCGATTTAAGACTTCCTGAAAAAGTTTACGATGTTTATGAAGTGTCGATGAATTCGAAACAAGCTGAAATTTATAAACAAGTCGCTACAAAACTTGTTGCAGAAATTGATGAAATATTAGCTAATGCGGAAGAAAAAGGAACTCAAAATTTAACTGTCGAACATATCTTAACAAAATTAATTCGTTTAGCTCAAATTTGTTCTGGATTTGTAAAGTTAGATGACACGATTGATGAGATAAACGAAATAATAATTAGAGGTAAAGAGATTCAAATTTCTGATCGAAATCCTAAAATTGATGCACTTATAAAAATAATAAGAGAAGACTGGGAAAATGATTCTAATAGTAAATGTGTAATTTGGGCTACATTTATTCCAGATATTATAGCCATTAGTTCACGACTTGCAAAGGAAGGTATAAATCATGTTGGCTATCATAAAGCAATACAAGATATTTGTTATCGTGTAAAGGATTCAGCAGCAGCGGAAGATGTAATTAATCGCAATGATAGTTGTAGAGTCCTTATAGCTAATCCGGCCTCTGCTGGAATTGGTCAAAATTACTTGGGCTATAATGTAGATAAGCCGGAAGATTCGACGATGTACGTTAATCATCATATCTATTTCTCATGCAATTGGTCTGCAGTAGATAGAATACAAAGTGAAGATAGATCGCATCGTCGTGGAACGAGGACAAATTTACGGATAACAGATTTAATGATTCCATATACCATCGACCAAGAAATTAGAGACAGGGTAACGGACAAACGAAAAATGGCAATGTCCATCCAGGACATCAGAGAAATTCTTAACAGTGTATTGAAAGGATATAGAAGATAATGGCAGAAAATGTAAAAATCGATGGAAGAAAAACTATAAAATCAAGTGGCTCATTTTCATACAGATTAAGAGAAGCTACGCGGAAACGGATTATTGCATCGTTCTTAACAACAGGAGGCTCTACTCATAGTAGATTAGGATTTACATTAGGCGTAATAATCGAGCATTGTATCAAGCATAATATCCCATTTAAATTAATAGCATATCCATCTAATGGATTTCAAATTGAGAGAATACCAGAATTGGGAGACTAACATTACGATATTATCGGACTTAAAAAATATTTACAAAATTCTTATTTTTCTCTTTGCTTTTACCTAAAGATGTGTTATACTTTAGGTAGAAGAGACAAGTTAAAGAAATTAAAGGAGAATGAAATGATAACTCAAAAAGAAGCAATAGACGCAATTAAAAAGGCAACAATTGTATTTATCATTACTCGATTAACTGAACATGATATGGCATACATGAAGGGAATTAAATCAGACGTAATAAGAGAGATAAATATTATGGCATTGGCTGGCACTAAAGAATTTAATGTTACAGTTTGTGATGATGGTGACGTAGTTATCGGATAAGGATAATAAAATGAAAATCAGATATGAAGTTTTGTGGTGCGAAACTGGCCACGAAGATTTCCACTACAAGTATTTTAAAGAGCAAGAAATAGCCAATAGTTTTGCTCGAACGCTAATCGCCAAAAACCGAACTTTTCATGGGTGCTGTTCTATTTACGAGCAAGAAGCAATAAAGTATTCAGATGAAGTAGGCCCTTTTATAAACTGGGAAAGAAACAAATCGTGGGAATGTAGCGACTTAGGGATAGTAGAACTCTAAGACTAAATAATTAAATCGTGGAGAATAAAACATGATACTTTTAATCGATGATTCAAGAGACGGTTTAGGTTATGACATCGTCGCTCGTAATTCTGAAGCAGGTCTATTAGTTTTAGGTGCTTGTCAAGGAAATATTGAAGAGCTTTATATTGATTTCGATTTAGGTTATAATTCTAAAAATAATGGACTCTTTGTTATTACACGAGCATTAAGACTTGGAATTTTACCAGATAAGGTTATCATAGTTAGTTCGCTTCCACAAGGGAGAAAAATGATACAAGATTGTCTAATAAAGAATGGCTTCGAACAAACAAAAAACTCTTATTACGAGCGTAAACACACTTAAAGAATTATATGTTCGGATTCGTAGGAAATTTATAAGCTACGATAATAACCCAAAACATTTATGCGTTGATTGTAAATATTACTACAATAGTGGCTGTGCTTATTATCCCAAAGAGAAATGGCCGCTTATATGGTTGACTAATCAATGTGGTGGTTTTAAAAAGAAATAAATAAACAAACATTAAACGAGGATTAAAATGGATAACGTAACAGGCAGAACAACGAGAACTCCAGAAGCGATTAGGCGAGAGCTACTTCTTAAAGCACTTTCGCATGGCTTATATGGAAGCAGATTCAACATCGTGTTGATGAGCAGACGAGAGGGGCGTACAAGGGCAGTAAATTATCTGTTACAAGCAGATGTAAAGAAGCAAGCAGATGCAAAGAAACAAGCTAATAGCTTAATACAAATGGATTTTTCTGAGATCGAAGCAAGAGCAATGGCACACTTTATAAGAAATAATACAAGTAAAAAAATTAGCATCCATGAAATGTATGGTATTAATATTAATGGGACGCACAGACGTGTTTCTTGTACGAAAGAAAATAAACAAAATGTACCAAAACGATTAACAGTTAAAATAGAAAGAACTTCATTGGGCGGCGGTGGAAGTTTTAATAGTGCTGATTGTCCAAAATGTGGAAAGACAATAATCTTGAGTGGTTGTGAATTAAGGACAATGTACGTTATTTGTAATAAATGCCATTGCGTTTTTAACTTGGAGAAATGAAATGGGAATACCTAAAGATATAATTGATGAATATCTTTGTATTAGCGAATGGTCAATTTTATTAGGTTATCGTGGATCAATATCACATGGGATGTATGTGCCAAACAAAGACCCAAATTCGATAGACGACAAGGATGTAATTGGTATCTGTATAACACCAATGGATTATTATTATGGGCTTAAACAATTCGGATCGAGAGGAACAAAAGAAATTAAAAGAGGAGAATGGGATATTGTTTTGTTTGAAATGACAAAAGCAATTCGGCTATTGGAAAAGGTAATCCAAATATACTTGCTATTCTTTGGTTAGATAAAACACATTATATTGATATAACTGAAACAGGACAAATCCTGTTAGATAATCGAGATTTATTTGTAAGCAAATATGTTTATCACAATTTTATAGGGTATGCACATGGGCAACTTCATAGAATGACGCATTTGGCCTGTAAAGGATATATGGGCAAGAAGCGAAAAGAATTAGTGGAAAAATATGGCTATGATACTAAAAATGCGGCTCATTTGATAAGACTTTTACGAATGGGAATTGAATTTTTGAATGATGGCCAGCTTCAAGTAATACGTCAAGATGCACAACAATTACTTGAGATTAAAAGAGGAGAATGGACGTTAGATAAAGTGAAAGCTGAAGCAGAAAGATTATTTATATCTGCTGAAACTGCATTTACTTTATCAAAATTACCTAATAAACCAGACCATGATAAAATTAATAAATTATGTATTCAATTAGCAAATAGTTGGTTAAGAGAAATTAGATAAATGAAAAAAGAAATCCCAACATCTGTATTTTTATTATGTAAAAGTGGTGCACTCATAGTTGGCGGCTCTGCTGAATTTTTATTAGGGATGCGAAGCCATATCAACGATTATGATTTAATTGTGCCACCAGAAAAATGGCATATAGTTAGCCTTTTAATTTCTCAGAATGCAAAAATTAATCATCACGGTGGATTTAAATTTAATGACGAAAAAGGAAATGTAATTGACATTTGGCCAAGCTCTATTGATGAATATTTAAGACATTGTAAGCCAAAACTCGGCAAACAAACATATATTGTCGATTATATTAATAGTAGGGCCTATACTTCGTATGTAATAGGAACAATATTGGATTAAATAAATATGGAAGCATATTGGATTAAAGAACAAAATAGATTATTGAAAATGCACTATGATGCATTTCTGAATCAAATGGAATTTTGGTTTGCTAATATCGTAATAAGATTAAATGAATACCAAAAGCATATTGATTCTATTAGAGCAAATAGAAGAACATTATTATTTTATTAAATGGTATAAATGACAAGACAACTTAATAAAATGTCGTTGAGTGAAGCTTTTTGTATTTTTGATCTCACATCAGGATGTAGTATCACCAAAGAAATTATCATGAAAAAGTTTCATGAATTGGCTTTAATACATCATCCAGACAAAGGCGGAGACGCGAGGCGATTGTCGAAAATAGTTGAAGCTAAAGAAGTATTAATGCGTGAGTTTGATTCTATTGTAACTAAAACGATAGATGCTGATGGAAAACCAGTGAAATCAGTGGGTGCAACATTTATAGATTTTCTAAAGGTTGCAGACACTAAAAATATAGCAAATCCATTTACAGTATATCAAAAAGGAAAGTCGAGGAGAAAAGAATGAAAAATCAAAGCCGAACAAGTCTTGATGGAAGTAAAGTAGCTGAGACTAAAATCAGTAAGAAAGTCCATAGCAGAAACATTAGACAAAAGAGAATTTTATTAGCGTCTTCGTCAACACCAGGATTTAACAAAAAGTATTGCCCTGAATGTGGATTTCGTACTCGTGGATCAAAACACACAGAAGGAACGCATCATAATGGTTCAGCAGTTCCTTGCCATAGGGGCAGGTAATGTCAATAACTAAATGGTATGAAATTATCTGTAATTCCTGTGGCTGTGCTAACCATTATCTTGGGAGCATTAAATCTGCTGAAGTTCAATATATAGATGGTGGTGGAATGGTAAAAAATAAGAAGCATTATTGTAGTAAAGACTGTTATAAGGATAATAATGAACAAATCCCAAAATCAGAAAATTAGAGATTTAGCTGAACAAGCAAATCGCCATGTTGCTAAAGATGGTAGTTACATTTGTTGTTTAGGCACTGTTAAAAAATGCCTCGATACAATTATCGATCTTTTATCGTGTGTGATTTATGATGAAGCCAATGCTAATAAAGTCATCGAATTATTAGAAGAGTATAAACGCACTTGCATGGACTTTGCAACAGGATCCCACCACAAAGGAAATAGGGCTAACACTAAATATTGGGAAGAAAAGGCAAAGTGTATCAGCAAAATTTTAATAGAATTAGCATCACGAAATGAATGAATGTAAGAGTTTAAAGAAATTTATACGGCCAAATTTATACTATCCAATAAAAGACTCTGAATTGTTAGAAGTGCAATATCTTAGTAGAAAAATGACCCCCACAAGAATTTATTACAACAGCATGTAATATAATTGATAATCAAAACGAGATTATTGAGGCAGTTAATACTGAAAATAATGCACTTAGACGGCCTGCTGAAGTTAATGGCTTCAATAGTAATGGTTTATTAGCAGTTGGGCAAAAGCTTATTGATAATGACTTAGAAATTGAGCGTATTAATACAGAGAATGCAAAAATAAAGAAGTGCCCTAAATGTGGCGGATCTGAAATAGAGATTTTCGTTGACAAAGTTAATTTTGGTTGTGGTGATATATACGCACCTGTTCATAAATGCGAATGTGGATTCAAATGGACTGACGATATTGCAGCGGAAGTTTATCAAAAGAATAAAGAATTAATCGACGCGGCAAGTTGCAGCATTTCAAAAGATAGTGTCGAATGGCTTAAGATTTATTTCAAACTTTATAATACTGGCGATGTTGGCAGAATCTTACATCCTGCCATGAAACAATTTAGAGCAGAATTGCAAGCAGATGAAAAACTCGACAATCCAGTATTGCAAGATCTAAATATATGTTCATGGTGCATTAAGAAAGCATTAGAATGTTCGAGTCTTAAATGAGAAACTGCATAGACTGCACTATAAAATTAACAGAAGAAAATAGAAGTGCCCATCAACCAGACATCAGGTGCACTAAATGTTTCGCTGCATTTTCAGATGGTGTTGGAGATGTACTTAAAAAGATGATAAAAGAAAAGGATCATGTAGCCATGGATACATTTAATTTTGAAAGCAAACTTACGATAAGCGTTAAAGCTGCGACAAAAATGGAAGCATTCAAAAAGTTTATGATTTTTGTAATGGCCTTAAAGAAAGAGTATTCTGATGATAATTTTGTTATAGGTGTAAGGCTTCCATTAATAAGTAAGGTATAAATAATTATGAAAACAAAAGTAGTCAACGTACATAAAGAACAATACGACATTTGTATTATGCGTCCAAGTATTTATGGAAATCCATTTATAACTGGACGAGACGGGACACAGGAAGAAGTCGTCGAAAAGTTTCGCAAATATTTCTATATACGAATCCATAACGACATGATATTTCTAACAGCAGTCGGAGAGTTACGCGGCAAGAGACTTGGATGCTGTCACGACTCCAAACCATGTCACGGCGACGTATATGTTGAGTTTTTTGAACGAGAACGAATCGTAAATAATCTTAAAAATTTAAGAAAGAGAACATAGCATGGAATTTCTAAACTTAATACGAGCGTTGGCCGGAACAGGCTGCAATATTGTCATTCTATACATTTTGATTTTATTGTGTAAGAAGATGAAAAAGTGGACTGATAAAAATGAAAATAAATAATATTTGAAATGCTGACAGTAGCGTGTGAACGTAAAGACCAGCAGCGGTCTTGGTTGAGTTCCCATATTGAATCGCTGACTGAAATTCGATATATGAATAGGCTCAGTAAAGTATCATGCAAGTTAAAATCTTGCCTGTTGGTATTTCAGATGTATATTAACTAAAATTTGAGTAGACAAACGAAAAAGTGGAATGATAAAATAAATCATAAATAAACAGAGGAGAAGAGATGGATGATATTGTAAAGAATGCTGTTACATGTAGAATTTGCCAAAGCCCTGCAGATTTGCATAACGGAAATATCTATATATGCCAAAGTAATCCAAATCATATTGGCGATACTATGATTAGTATGTTTACTGATATGACTTATAATCCTGTTCAAGTACAACATGAAAAAGAAAAAACAAAAACCAGTTAAGAAAACTAATAAATTAAAACGTATTTATATAGATATTTATGATTTTGATTTATTCTATTTGGTATCAGATTGGGCGAAGTGCGTAGAAATTCTAAAGAATAAATTTAATCAACATGATCTAAGTGATGAACAAAATGGAACAGGATTCGCTATACCAGTAATAAGAGCAGATTTGGGCGGGGCATACTTTATTTGGATTGACGAAAGAATATGTAACAAAGTAAAGATACACGAATGTTTCCATGCTACAAAATATATCTTAAATGACTATTGCGGCTTAGAGTTAACAGATTCTTCTGAAGAAGCATACGCATATTTACTTACTTATATTTGTGGAAAAGTAATGGGGTTAAATAATTAAAATGATAAATAAATCGAGAAATAATTTTGATTCGTTTAGTTGGATTGAACAGCGAAGGTTAAAATGGATGAAAAGAAATGCCAAAAGTTGCCATTATTGCAATAAAATAATCCATTGGTGGCAGCGTTCAATTGGTCTATGCGATTCATTAGATTACATTCGCATTCATCGGAAATGTCTTAAACAGTCAAAACTATGCCCGTGAAACAACATCACAAAAGAGTTTTCAAATTAAAATGGAATGCAAGATTAAAGCAAAGCGAATTATAATTTTGAGGGGAATAAAATGAAAGATTCAAGTTGGTGTAAACAATGCGGAGAGTTTAAATATTCAACTGGACACAAATGTCCACCAGTATGGGAAACAAATATTCCAGATTACGATGGCGAAGATGACTGGATTAAAGTATATGCCAGAACTCCAGAAGTTGCAGCTATAAAAAGAGCAGAGAAGTATGATGAAGATGATTATGATTTAGTGAATGGATGTTGTATAACTGTAGTAGTTCGTGTTGATGAAAATCAGACATTAGAATTTAATTGTGCAGGTGAAACTGCTATAGAATATTCTGCTAAATTGATTCCTAAAACGGGGAATGGCGATGGACATTAATCAAAAGATACTGCTTAAAGGTATTGTAGCTGATTATAAAAAAGACGCTAAAACAAAAGGTATAATGGTTGATAAAGAACACGAAGATGCTTTCATGGAACTTTTAGAAACTATTGATTCCAGTAGTATGAATCAAAAAGAAATAGTAAGAAAGTTAGTGAAGTTTATCATACATCAATTTATATCGAAGCCGCTTGTACAAAAAGCCATCGCACTTTATAAAAATGAAACTAATAAGTTTGAAACTAAAACGGAGAATGAAGAATGAAAATAGCACAATCATGTCAGAGTTGTAAAGAGTTTTTTATCACAGAGGTGCGGCTTAATATTTGTCCATTTTGTGAAAAGGTTATTCCTGAAAAGCCAAAAAGTCCTGATACGAAACAAGTTAAACTTCCAGATGTTCTCGAAGCGTTCGTTGGTGAGCCATCAACTGATGTTATAAAAGAATTTGTTAATGTGAGGGAACAAGTTCAGCTTCTTTATAATTTGGTCTATGGATTTCTGGCCAAAAACAACGAGCTTATTAAATCCAAACAACTTAAGAATGAAGAACTTTGTGATTTTGGTTTTATTTGCCGTGAGCTTGAAAACATATTAGACGAGTTACGAAAAGAAGTAAAGGCCAGAAAAGAACTTTGTGGAAGCATTATAGCTTATCGCTTAGTGCAAGCATCAATACAAGACCCATCTATTAAAATGAAAGTACAAGGGCAATTCGCATCTGGTACTCCAGATGTAAAGATGCAAGCCGCACTACCACATAAATTTACAGATGAGTATTATCAGATTACAGATTATCTTAAAGTTCCTCGTGACGTTGCGTCGTCCGGTGTATTACGTCTTGACTGGAAACAAGTAACAGAATTTTTAACAAAACGAATGAATGAAGGAAAAGAAATTCCACCTGGATTTGGAAAACAATATCCATTATACACAACAACTTATCGCAAACGAAAGGTGAAATAATAAATAACTTCATAATGAAAGTATTAATATCGAGATAAGACTTTAATCTACTCATTATGAATGAAAGGAGGGAAAATAAAATGTGAAGTTAAATGATAGATTATAAGAAAATTGAAAGATTAAAAGATTAAAGATAAGCTGGAGAATTATATTATGATAATGAAAGGAGGAAAATCAAATGCGTCCGAGTTTAAAAAACTCAACTTTGTGATTTAAGAATTAAGAATCAATAAATTAAAATTAACGAATTAAAAACTTTTTGAATTGGAGAATTAAAAAATGAGTGATGAGACAAAGAATGGCGGCGGTGGTTTAGCGTCGCGAAATGAAACTGCAATTAATAAAGTTGCGGTTAATCCAGATTATTTAGCTAAGTATATTGAACAAGACGAGAGTTTAAATGCCCTTAAAGAACACAGAACAGTCCCACGTTTTAAGATTGTTCAGCCAACATCTGACGACGATCTCGTAACTAATTTTGGCAGGGGTACTGTTATCGTTCGCCCAGGTGATGCAATGATTTGTAAACATAATGAAGAGCCTAAATCATTTCATTTTGTTCCTTTGTTCTTTTTTGTCGAGTGGAACAAATGGCGTGACTTAAAAGGCACAGGCCCAATGGTTTTAGAGCGGTCTCATGATCCATCAAGTAAAATTGCATTAAAGTCAAAAAGTGCTGATACTCGAAAAGAAGTCTATGAAGGTCAAGAGAACATGCTTGAAAAAGATAGGCTATATTATTCGTATGTTGAACACCTTCGCTTTATTGGCGTAATTTATGGCGATCATCCGCTCGTCGGAACTCCTGTAACACTTTCTTTTGAAAGAGGCGAGTGGGGACAAGGAAAGAATTTCATATCTGCTGTTTCGCTTAGGAGACAAATAATAAACAATGAGTCTGAACAAGTCCCTCTTTGGGCACAAGTTTGGAAATTGTCAACATTATTCCATAATCCAGAACCATCGAAAAAATGGTATGGATTTAAATTTTCATCTCCTGAACAATCGATTATTTTACCAGATGAAGCAGATACCATGCAAAAACTTCATTTAGAGTTCAAAGATTTGTACGAGAAATCACGTCTAATGGTAATCGACGAAGAAATTACAGACCCTGATGAAGCATCTGTAAAAGCAAATCAAGATTTTTAAGAGCATCAGCGAAAGCTGTTCATGAAGTTGGTTAAGTGTAGCTATTACCAAGGAGATGGGAAATGGATTTTGTGATGATCCTAAATTTAGCTGCGATTATAAATATCGATGATGGTATTGCGTCCAGATATGCTTGCTTATTATAAGTGATTTCATATTGCGATTCAATCGCAGAATCGCTCATCGATATTTCTTTATTTTAATATCAATATCAATATCAATATCAATATCAATATCAATATCAATATCAATATCAATATCAATATCAATATCAATATCAATATTAATTATTAGTGATGGCGCATCATGGCCAGATGTGTGTTGCAAATAAAATAAATAAATGGCTGCCAATGAAGCATCAAAACGCCTGAGCAACTTTCCATCACTTATTTATTGGAGAAACATAATGCTATTAATAGAAGGCAGCGACAATCTTGGCAAGACTATTCTTGCCAAAAAAATTGTTAAAAAGATTTCTGAAATGGGCTTGCCTGTTGTATATGGCTGGATGACAAGGCCTAATGAAGATGTGTTTGATTTCTTCTTAGACTACCGCAAGCTGTTGAATCCTTATGCTGTTCAAGATCGATTCCATCTTAGTGGGCTTGCATATCATCAAGACAAAATTTCACCAGAACATCTACAAATAATAAATGGTTGGATTCGTGGACAGGGCGGATTAATTGTTGTTTTATACGCTGAAGATGAAGAGCGGTATCGACGCAGGCTACATAATGATGAACGTGGAAATTTATTAACTATAAGTGCGATGTGCGAATCCAATAAATTTTATAAACGATTTAGTACAAAAGGCCGCATGGATTCAGATTATGCATTCAATATCTTACCTAATCCAGCATTTGATTATAATAATACAAATTTCGTGAGTGATAGTGATGTAACAGAATTAACAATAGACTGGTTAAGCAGACGACATTCTTTAGGATTATAAGCTATGAAACGAGATACATTGCGACAAGTTGAAAAAAGGCTTAAGATAAGAAAAAGCCCAACGATAGATATGCTTGTAAAACAAGTAGTTTTACATACATTTTCCCAGATGCAAATTAAAGCCAATGCTGAGCGTAAATGTATGCGAAGAGCTGTTGGATGTTCTATTCTTGAGATTGATTTATTTAACGAATTAATCGAACACTATTCAGCAACTAACGGGCCGAGCAATGGAAATACGTGTGGTGGCAAAGATCGTGCGTGTAGATGTAGTCATGCTGAATCCAGAGTTGTTATGAAATATTTAAAACGATTTAGGCAACATCGAAAAAATATTAAGGCTATTTTAGTTTCTACTCATTTGCCTTGCACGCATTGTGCAAATATAATTGTTGATTCTGAATTAATAGACGTTGTGGCTTATGAGAACATCGGCTCTAATATTAGTTTTGTGCGTCGTAATGGGCCATTAGATACGTCGCTTGACGTGCGTCTCTGGTCGAAAGAATTAATTGAAAATGATTTAGAAAATAATTATATTAAAAGTTGGTTATCGAAAAATTAAAATGATTAATTTAAAAAATGGATTTCATATAATAGAGACGCTTTCTGAACTTCCAGATTTACGGAATAGGCGGGAGATATTTTGCGACATCGAATCGAAAAGAGTTTTCGATAACGATAAAGTAGGTGGAATGTATCCGTTTAAGGGCGATAAAATATGCGGGTTTAGCGTGTCTGCCGATGATATGCCAGAAGTTTTTTATGTTCCTGTTAGACATACTGCGGAATGTTCAAATAATTTACCAGTTAAAAATGTAATGAATTGGGCAAGAGATATACTTACATCTTGTCATGATTGGATAAACCACTATGTTAAGTTCGACGCGATGATGTTTGATATTGGAGACGATGTTCAATTCGATTGTCGTCTTGTGTGCACTTGTAATCTCGCTAAATTAGTATATAGTGATCGTACAAATTATAAATTAAAACCACTTTGTGTTGATTGGTTAAATTATGACACTGGAAGTTTAGATAGAGTTCAAGCATATTTAAAGAAAATTAAATCAAAATCTTATGCAGATGTTCCTATTGAACTTCTTGGTGAGTATTGCAATGACGACGTGAGAATGAATCGATTATTATATAGATTTTTACAAAAGGAGATGCAAACACGCATCGAAAAATCTGAAGGAACACAAGGTGAAGCTGTACAACGATTAATCGAAACTGAAATAAACCTAACGTCTGTTCTATTTGATATTGAAAAAGAAGGTTTAAAAATAGATGTTGACGAGTGTCGAAAAGAATCTATAAAATCATTAACAATAATGATTGATAGTGCTGAGAAAATTCAAGAAGCCACAGGACTCGAAGAATTTACTAATTCAAATGCATGTATGCAAGAAATTCTGTTAAAGCAATTAAAACTTCCCGTTTTACTTACGATTAAAGAGAAGGAAGATGGCCAATACATAGATACAGGCCGCCCAAGTTTTGATAAAGATGCGATGGCATTATATAAAAATCATCCATCTGTAACAAGTAATCCTAAGACTCAAGAGCTTATAAATGTTATTTCATCCTACCGTACAGAACAACAATTTAAAAGTTTATTTCTCGATACATTCTTAGAGCTTAATGTCGATGGCATAATTCATCCAAATTATAATCAATCAGTAAGAACTGGACGATTATCATGTAGCAAACCAAACTCTCAACAACAGAATGAAAGATCAAAGAAACTTATTCATCCATTTGATGGCGAGGGATTTATATCAAACGACTATTCACAAATAGAATATCGTTTAGTTGTACATTATGCAAATATTGTGGCAGCAATAAAAGCGTATAATGAAAATCCTTTGACAGATTATCATAAATGGGTTGCAGAACTTTTAGGGATTGTGCGAAAACCAGCTAAACAATTAAATTTTGGAATGGTCTATGGTGAAGGCAAAAAGGCAGTTACCAAGACATTATCATCTAATGAAGATATTATTAAAACAATGGGTGATAAAGTAAATGAACTTATAAATGAAGGTTTATTAGCACCAGAATTAAGAGTTATGAAATTTAACGAACTTTGTAAAACTCACTCTGAAGATTCTTATGACATATACCATGAAAGATTTCCTGAAATAAAAGCATTATCAAAACGTGCAATTAAAGTAGCAATTCAAAGGGGCTTTATTTTTACGGCTTATGGCAGACGCCGATATTTGCCAGGCACTGCTACATATAAAGCATTAAACTCGATAGCACAAGGAACTGCAGCAGATATTATAAAAGAGAGAATGGTTGCGTTTTCTCCGCGTTATAATTCAGAATCTAAAAAGTGGGGAATAAAAATAAGGGCTAATGTTCATGACGAATTATTAAATGGAGTTCCACTGGAAAATTTACGAGATCCTAAATTATATGACTTTATATACAATATGTTGGAAACTACTACTGTAAAATTTAGAGTTCCAATTTTAGTTGGACTTGGTGTAAGTGAAAAAAATTGGAGTGAAGCTGCGGGAGGCGAAACAACGATAGAAAATAATGGAAAATTAATAGAAGGTAAATTAAGTGAATTAAAAATTAAATTTCCTGATGGAAATCTCATTGCTGGAAAAATCCGCGGATTATAGCGTTTCACGCTACAAAACGAGGCTCTACGAGGCCCATGCTGGGCCTATCGTCGTTTCTACGAGTAAATACAGCTTGTAATCCAGTATGGGCTAAATATGGCGTTTTCAGCATATAAACCTTTGTTTTTAGGCTGAAAACAGCGATTCGCAGATTTCAATTATAGGCCTAAAATTATTTGCTGCTATTTACAAAAATATTTGCAAAATCCTGATTTTTCTCTTTGCTTTTACCTAAAGATGTAGTACACTTTACATAGATAAGAGGGTAAAGAAATTAAAGGAGAATAAAATGAAAAAATCAAAACATTCAGTTACAATCGAGCCAAAAGATTTTCCATCAGACAGCAGAACAAAACAAGCATGGATTAAAATTGATGGAATGGAAGTACATATTGTAATTGGCTTCGATGGGCAACTCATTTTGACGCGGTACGTCAGCAAAGCGAAGTTCCCAGAGCCAGGAAGAGTAAAAGTCAAAACGTATAAATACTAAGTATTTCAAAGGGGAATGAAATGAAAATTCAAAGAATCTTACAAGCGAATTTTAGGGTAGAACGCGGAGCCGAGAGGTTTCAAATTGTTCTGGCATTCACTGATAGTAATATGAGCGTACGAAAATTCGTAACTCAGCAATATTTTGAAAGTATAGGATACACCAGATGCTGTTATTTCTCTAATTTTCATTCTGCTTATGATGCTTTTGTCGAACGTTGTTCGAGAAACGGCGGAGCAGATTTAATCGAATATTGTGCAAGACAAATAGGTGAAGCTGAAATAGTTTGGGAAACATTATAATGGCAAATATAAGAACATCTACACCAATAACGATAAAAGACTTTGACTTAGATGATGAAGCTAACGAATTCTTTAACTCTTATAAGATTCCACGTAAGCATAATGGAATTAGAGTCGTTGGTTGTGAGCTTCAATACGGATGCAAAGCAAATAACTTCGCTAAAACTAAAGTAGTTCTTTGGTTAGATAATCAAAAATAAACTCAAATGTGAGTTTTTGGAATCAATTTCAATTTAATTTAATGAGGAGATTTAAAAATGAGTAATCAAAACAAAACAAACAAAGCAAATGCTGGTACAAAGCCAGTAGCCGAAGTTGCAAAGTCAACGATTGTCCCAGTGTGCATCGCTCGACTACGTAAACTCGAAAGAGAAATTTTGGTAGTCGGACAAGTTCCAGAGAGTTGTCAAGCAGCACAAAAGAAAATCGCTGCAAGCATTACAAAACTTGCCGACCGCATCCACAAAGGACTCGGCTCAGAGGCGAAGAAAGCCGCAAAGTTGGAAGCCAAGAAGGTTCGTTCAGATGCGAAAACCAAACGTGACGAAGCCAAGAAAACAAAGAAGCTGGCAGCCATCAAAGTTCTTAAAGAGAAGTTGGCACAGATGGAAGCAGATGTTGCCCCAGTCGCTACAGACACAAAGAAGTAAAGTATTTCAGCAAATATGAGACATTCACTTTGCTTAAAATAAAGTACAGACGGTTGAAAGCCCGAAGCAAAGGTTTTTCGAAATCATAAATTATAATTTGGAGAAGAGAAATGAACGATAAACAGAAAATTAACAAGAATGAAGTTAGTTCCATGGAGTCCGTTTTTGGTGCGAATGACCCTATGTTTCAAATACCAAAGAAAGCGGAGAGCAAAATGAATCTTCCTGAACTTGAAAAGAAAATTGCACAAGTTTATGAAAAGCAAATAGCACGAGCCATTCTTGATGCTCAAAAGATGCGTGAAGAAAGCTATCATTACGACCGCAATGAATCAGAAGCTGGTTTAACTGGTGAATACAAGTTAGATTGGGAAACTTGCTTTATCGAAGCAGCCAAGAAAAATAAGCTATCAAAGAGCATGTGGTATTTGCTCAGTCTTGCAAATCACTGGTTTAACGACATTCAACTTTGGGCTGAAGATATTCTGGCAGGCAAAGATTGCTATACATCTGGCGACCACGAGCCATGTTGTAAAGATCCATCAGAAGAAAAATGCGAGCAATGTCAGGAAACAGGTTTAGCAGACCAAAATAATGATTCAGCAGGTAAAGCAAACCCACAGAATTATTGCTAAGTAGATATTTTATAAACTAAATTTTGGAGAAGTGAAATGAAAAACGAGAGACAAGAAAAAGCAGAAGTAGCATTTGACGCACATTGGCAAGCGGGAACAGACGAGCAGAGCGACAATAGAAACGATGCTCGTCGTAAGGCTGTACAAGCTACGCAGAGCGACGACAACATGCTCTGTGCTTGTACTGGATTAATGTGCGAAGGCATTTGTCGAGAACTACATCTACACAGGCCGCGATTTGCGAACCCAACAGCTAAAAAAGATGCTGCAGTAAATACGAGTTGGACAACGAAATGCCCTGAGAGCTATCACAAGAATTGATATTATAGGACGTAAAAAATATTTGCAAAATCCTGATTTTTCTCTTTGCTTTTACCTAAAGATGTAGTACACTTTACATAGATAAGAGAGTAAAGAAATTAAAGGAGAATAAAATGGAAATTGAGAACAAAAAAGTCAGAACAACAGAATAAGCTAAGCGAAAATTACAGAGAAAAAGAGACGCTGTAAAGTCGATGATGCTTACAAAGCCAATAGTAGCTAAAACTAAAACAGCAGCAGAATTAAAAGATATGCTTATCGGAGTAGATATGCTGTCAGTTCGTAAAGGTGTTTACAAAGCCAAACGTTTTTTCTTTTACACCCACGGGATGGACGCCACGAAATTCGCAGCAAGCCTCATGACGCAATTACCAGAAACAGCAAAGTTTGTAAGTAAGAGCGAGTGCTGGAACGCTTGGCCAAAAGATTCATGGTTCGAAGTTTGCTTTACATTATAAGCTCATAATTCATCATACTGGCCAGTTGCGAACACGGGCCTCTTAACTGGCCAGACTGATAAATTTTGAAATAAATCAGAGGAGAATGAAATGAAAAGACAATCACTATCAGCTAAAAAGAAAATCGAAATGCTTCGCAAATTAGAGAAAGAAATGGATTCTTTAAAAGAAGGCAGGCCTGAAGTCAGCCATAACGTAAAATATAAAGTTACGATGGAAATAGAAATAGATATTACAGATACTACAATCGATGATTTAATATTATGCGAGGCGATTAAGGAAAAACTAAGCGACGATCTTTTATGGATTCCAGAAACAGATTCTGAAGAAAGTGTCGACGATGGTTTTTTAATTGAGGTTATTAAAATAGATGCTGCTAAAATCATTCACTACAAAATAGTTTCGCCCAAAAGCGATAATCACGAACGCATTGGGAAATTAATTAAATTCATAACACCAGAGCGACTACAAATCGAATTTGATGATGGTAGTCAGTTTATCTATAGTCTAATCGACGTGATAGAAGTTGCTTAACTAAAAGCGTAAATCAATAAAATATTTTATTGTTAATTTTTAGAGGAGAACAAAAAGATGGTAGAAACAACTAACAAAGTAGTGCCAGAAACTGAAGACACGGATGTTTCAGAAGAGACAACAGAAGACGAAACAACTGAGAAGGAAAAAGGCAATCGCATAGATTTTCCGATTGCTGACGCCCTGTATCGCGACAAGGACGGAAATATTGTGTCAGCAGTAAATGCCGATGGTTTGCTTATCGCAGTTCCAAAGCCCATCAAAGATGCTGATGGAAAAATTGTTTATGCTGGTTTTGATTCAAGAAAGCATAACACCTTGAAGAAAACTGCATTTGCTGGAATCGCCATCCATCTACGCTACCAGGCTTTAATGGCAAGAGTTCGTGCCATTATCCTAATTAAAGGAGCAGAAGAAAAGGAACGTAAGGCAGCTAATGTCGAGAAATTCGGCGACGAAGCTACACGCAAGCGGGTTCAGAAAGTAGCACGCATGCGAGAACAGCTTGCAGCATTAACACAGCAGCTTAAAGACGATAATGTGGACATAAGCGAAATCTAAGATTTGAAAACCCACACTACTGAGCAGTAAACATACTGCTCAGAGTTGTGGATTTTCAAATAAATATAGAAGTTAGTAAGAGGAGAATGAAAATGAAATGTATTAATATCCAAAAAACAGCGACAAAAGTCAGATTAAAAAGCATCGCTGAAAGTAAAAAAATCGATGAAGTTCTTCTTAGACATTACACTTTTATTATTGAGCATTTCGATGAAATTATTTCAAAATACGATGAAGAAATCTCCAAAATAGAAGATGAAAAAGCTCAAGTATTAAAACAGTTTATCGAAGCACCACAACTCTTAAAAGAACTTGCACAACATATTTCTGAATTAGCCAATAGCAAGAAAGAAGTAACTGGCAAAGACAGTAAAGTAAAACAATTAAAGAATCTCAGACAACGTCTCGCAGACTTAGAAGAACAGATGAAAAGTGAAGGAATTGACGTTGAAGACTACGAAGCTAAGATAAAAGAAGTTACGAAAGAAGACGAGCGAGTAGCAACAGAAGAAAAAATAGCCAGAGAAGAAGCTATAACAGTAGAAGAAGCAGAGAAAATAGCTACTGGAGCAATGAGATAATTTTTTTACGACTCCCAAGTTACTCTTAAACTAAAAAGAGCGTAAAGCAGCAATATCTTTTCAGTAGATTAGTCTGCAGGCGATTACGAAAACATTAGCCAATGATCGAAGACCAGCAATTAATTGACTGGTAAAATTGATGAGAGCCGGTAATTATAACCGGCAATTAATGAGAGCCGGAAATACAACCGGCATAGAATGTAGAAGTACTGATGGACTGAAATTAGGATCCAGTAGAAGCAGCCGCGTCTGGTACACCACGGCGGTTAATTAGTTCCCAAAGGCCAGAATAGGGACGTTCTAATTTAGCTTATATGTATAATTATAAAACGGGCAAGGTTAGCTGCGTGCTATTTAAGGGAATCCTACTTGCTCAAACCTTAACTTTAATTGGATTTAAAATAATTATGAATGACGTAAAACTTCCAAAATTCAAAAATTATACAGGTCAAAAAGTTAATTTCATCCAGCCAAAACTGGATGGGCATTTTACAAAAGTTGTTCGCAACTCTAATTTTTCGTTTACGATAACTTCTAAAAATGATAAAGATATCACTAAGAAAGTGCAAGCGATAAAGCATATTGAAAACGAGCTTATAGCAATGCCGCCAAATAGTTGTATAATGGCTGAACTACATTGTCCTGGAGTCTTTGCGACGAACGTTCCAACGATGCTTAACGAAGCTAATGAAAAATTAATGCTGACCGTCTTTGCTGTTCCGTGGTTGGATGGAGAGAATTGGTCGGAACAAAATCTTATAGATATTATGTTAAAGATGGATATATTAGGGTTTGATATTGCTCTTCCAACATCCTGCACTTATATTTCACAAGGATTTGTAAATAAAAAAAATAAAAAAATATTATTAGAAAGGGCAATTAAGAATAAATTTGAAGGTTTTGTATTAAAAGAATCGCACATGACTGGATGGTATAAATTAAAACCAGTTAAGACTATCGATGCTGTTGTAATTGGAACTTTTAAATCTTTTAGCACGACGCATTACGGGTGTTTGCAAGGGCTTCAAATAATTGTTTATAAGCAAGATGGAAAAGCACATTTTCTTGGGCAAGTCGGTTCTGGATTTAAACTCGAATATCGAAAGACACTCGATACACAAGAAAAACGAGATGCTTTAATTGGGAGAGTTTGTGAGTGTGCATACGACAGCATAGCAGCAAAAGGTGCCCTACGTTTTCCGCGATTCTTGCGATGGCGTGACGACAAAGACCCGAAACAATGTACAACGGAGCAATTCTAATGAGAGAAGAATTAAAAATTTTGCTTGTTATAATTATTTTTATAGCCACTTTTATTTATAGTAATAAACACCAGTTTAAGCAATTAAATGGATGGATGGAAAGAGTATTAGGCAAAGAGACAATACTGAAATTTAATGGGAATGAGAAGAATGGAGAATATAGCATGATCAACACATTCATTAAACCTTGGAACACTATTAAAATAAAGAAATCTAAAGTATTTATATATTGTAGAGTGTGGGATAATTTTCTTGATTGTTTTGTTTTTGAATTAG